>Ga0325403_1006498_pt1 | contig 11128 bp, 13 predicted proteins | sample PopdelMetagenome_19_FD_205665 | JGI IMG/M metagenome (GOLD analysis project Ga0325403, IMG submission 205665) | Populus deltoides microbial communities from Bellville, Georgia, United States - Xylem-PdKOR-R4 | ecosystem: Host-associated > Plants > Phyllosphere > Stem > Wood/Secondary xylem...
CGCTGCAAGGATGGCTGCCTCTTGGTTGCTTGGAGGAAGAGAGGATCGCTCTGTTGCACCTCAAAGATTCTCTTAACTATCCCAACGGCACCTCCCTTCCCTCCTGGAGAATAGCCCACGCCAACTGCTGTGATTGGGATTGGGAACGTATTACCTGCAACAGCAGTACAGGTCGAGTCACCGAACTCTATCTTGGGAGCACAAGGAATGAGGAACTGGGAGATTGGTACCTAAATGCCTCCTTGTTTCTTCCTTTCCAACAACTCAACGCTCTCGACTTGTGGAATAATCGTATAGCTGGTTGGGTTGAGAAGAAAGGTTTGCTCTCTAATTAAGTATTACAAAATATTTATATTAGTTTTATTTTTTTTAGAATTAATCAAATCAGGTGTTGTTTAATTAGTATCATTAATTTTGGTTCTCTATGGAAGAAAATAGAAAGCACATTTAATTAGTAAAAAGGAGTTGTTTAATTCCTTACATTATTAATATAATCATTTTGGTTCTCATTGAGGGTGAAATGCAGCTTTACCTGTAAATGCATATTCATAACGAACACTAAGCCAGTGATGATGGAAGCAATGGACAAGTTGTCATTTATAATCTTTCTTTCAACCTCTTTACATGAATTCATCGTACCAATTTCATGCCTCTTCATCAATAATAATTTAGTTACTCCAATAATATCTTTTTTTTTATTCTTTACATGAAGTCTTAATTTATTTATTTTTTGTTTGTTTATATAGGTGGTTATGAGTTACAGAAATTAAGCAATTTGGAGCACCTTTACTTGGGATATAATCGTTTTGATAACAGTATTATATCATATATAGAGGGGCTTCCGTCTCTTAAATCACTATATTTAGATTATAATAGACTGGAGGGGTTAATAGATTTGAAAGGTTAGTTTTTTTATATACTACTATTTTTATAAATATTAAATTTAATTAGCACAATTATCTATTAAATTTAATTTCAAAAAACACAATTAATGAGTATTGTATTAATTTATTTTTTATATAAATATCAAGAATCTTTGAGCAGCTTGGAGTACTTGGGTCTGGACGGCAACAATATTAAAAAGTTGGTAGCCTCAAGAGGTAATTAGTAACACATTCACATTACCTACCTGGCTGGTAGCATCATGAAGATAATATTAATTATTCTTGTTTCTTCCCTAACTAACTTGCAGGTCCAAGCAACTTGAGGACTCTATGGCTACAAAATATCACAACCTATGGAAGTAGCTTCCAGTTACTGCAATCATTAGGAGCATTCCCAAACCTCACAACACTTTATCTGGGATCCAACGATTTTAGAGGAAGAATATTAGGTGACGATAAGTCATATATTATATTATATATAGTGATGTTTATATATTTGGGTTTAATTGAAAAATTCAATTTGCTACTTTTGAACAAAACAGAGTTGCAAAATTTGAGCTCCTTGGAAATGTTGTATCTGGACGGTTGTTCTCTAGATAAACACCCCCTTCAAAGCCTTGGAGCACTGCCTTCTCTAAAAAATCTGTCATTATATGCTCTCAGCAGCACTGTACCTTCTGGAGGTAAATTAACAAATTCCAACTCCACTATTACTTATCATTGATCAATTAAGTGTCTGTATAGATTTCTTCTTTTATGTTTTAGCAACCTACAAAACAAGTCTTGGAGGGACAATTAAATCTCAAATTTAGAAATTAACTCAATTGAAATCTTTATTATTTTAAAATTCTACCATCAATTTAATATAAATTATATTTCAATTTAATTTTGCCCCACCCTCTCTCTCTCAACACTATTTCAGTGTAATGTAATTAAAATGATAACATAAATAACAATATAACTTCATATATAGAGTGCTATTTTTAGGAGGAGAATAAATTAACAGTGGTGTATTTCTTTTTTTGGGCTAGACATAAAAAAAACCTTCTATTAATTGGACAATACAATTTCTATACTTACCTGATGTTTTTCATTTTAATTAGTACTATCATTTTGGAAGAAAATAGAAAGCACATTTAATTAGTAAAAAGGAGTAATTTGTTTAATTCCTTACATTATTAATATAATCATTTTGAGGGTGAAATGCAGCTTTACCTGTAAATGCATATTCATAACGAACACTAAGCCAGTGATGATGGAAGCAATGGACAAGCTGTAATTTATAATCTTTCTTTCAACCTCTTTACATGAATTCATCGTACCAATTACATGCCTCTTCATCAATAATAATTAAGTTACTCCAATAATATCTTTTTTTTTTTCTTTACATGAAGTCTTTATTTATTTATTTTTTATTTGTTTATATAGGTGGTTATGAGTTACAGAAATTGAGCAATTTGGAGTACCTTTACTTGGCATATAATAGCTTCAATAACAGTATTCTATCATTTGTGGAGGGGCTTCCGTCTCTCAAATCACTATATTTAAATTATAATAAACTGGAGGGGTTAATAGATTTGAAAGGTTAGTTTTTTTATATACTATTATTTTTATACATATTAAATTTAATTAACACAATTATCTATTAAATTTAATTTCAAAAAACACAACTAATGAGAATTGTATTAATTTATTTTTTTATATAAATATCAAGAATCTTTGAGCAGCTTGGAGACCTTGGGTCTGGACGGCAACAATATTAGCAAGTTGGTAGCCTCAAGAGGTAATAATTAGTAACACATTCACATTACCTACCTGGCTGGTAGCATCATGAAGATAATATTAATTATTCTTGTTTCTTCCCTAACTAACTTGCAGGTCCAAGCAACTTGAGATATCTATCCCTATATAATATCACAACCTATAAAAGTAGCTTCCAGTTACTAGGATCATTCCCAAACCTCACAACACTTTCTATGGGATCCAACGATTTTAGAGGAAGAATATTAGGTGACGGTAAGTCATATATTATATTATATATAGTGATGTTTATATATTTGGGTTTAATTGAAAAATTCAATTTGCTACTTTTGAACAAACAGAGTTGCAAAACTTGAGCTCCTTGGAAAGTTTGTATTTGACCTATTGCTCTCTAGATGAACATTCCCTTCAAGGCCTTGGAGCACTGCCTTATCTAAAAAATTTATCATTGCAAGAACTTAATGGCATTGTGCCTTTTGGAGGTAAATTAACAAATTTCAACTCTACCATTACTTATCATTGACCTTTCATTTTTTATGCCTGTTTGATTGGAATTAACTCAATTGAAATCTTTATTATTTTAAAATTCTACCATCAATTTAATATAAATTATATTTCAATTTAATTTTGCCCCACCCTCTCTCTCTCAACACTATTTCAGTGTAATGTAAATAAAATGACAACATAAAAAACAATAATTTCTTTAATGAAAAGGTAACTTTATACATAGAGAATGCTATTTTTAGGAGGAGAATAAATTAACAATGGTGTATTTTTATTTTTTGGGTCAAATGTATAAAAATCCTTCTCTTAAATGGATAGTACAATTTCTACACTCAACTTATGTTTTTAGTTTTTTTAGCCATAATTAATAAGTAATGAATTATTTCTAATTTTAATTCCTTCTACCTTAATATAATTTTTTGTTTAATTGATTGCGGCAGGCTTTCTTGATCTCAAGAACTTGGAATACTTGGATTTGAGTTACAATACTCTCAGTAATAGCATCTTTCAAGCTATCGAAACGATAACCTCTCTTAAAACTTTATATTTACGGAGTTGTAAACTAGATGGCCGAATACCTACAGCCCAAGGTAAGGTTAATAACTCTTACTCTTTCATTTCCTTTATAATTTTAATTGCTTCTACATTATTATAATTTCTAGATTGTGGCAGGCTTCCTTAATCTCAAGAATTTGGAACTCTTGGATTTGAGTTCCAATACTCTTAATAATAGCATCTTTCAAACCATGGGTAAGGTTGATTACTCTTACTCTCTCTTTCTCTTGAGGTTATATATTTTCAATTAGACACTCGGAGATTTAATTTTCTCTAAATTATAATGTGATCAGGCCTTTGTGACTTAAATCATCTCCAAGAGCTAGATATATATGACAATGATCTCAGTGGTTTCTTGCCTCCGTGTCTGGCAAATTTGACTTCTATTCAACAACTAGATCTCTCTTACAATCACTTCAAGATCCCTATGTCATTGAGCCCATTATACAACCTTTCAAAACTCAAGTCTTTTGATGGTTCAAGTAATGAAATATTCGTAGAAGAAGATGATCATAATCCAAGCCCAAAGTTCCAGTTAGAGTCCCTTCATTTGAGAAGTCGTGGACAAGGTATGGGAGCATTACCCAAGTTCCTTTACTATCAGTTCAACCTGCAATCTTTGGATCTTACAAACATCCAAATAAAGGGAGAGTTTCCAAATTGGTTAATTGAGAACAACACATACCTACAAGAACTTCATTTAGAAAATTGTTCTCTTTCGGGTCGATTCTTATTGCCAAAGAATTCTCATGTGAATTTGTCATTCCTAAGTATATCCATGAATCACTTCCAAGGCCAAATCCCTTCAGAAATCGGAGCTCATTTGCCAGGGTTAGAAGTTTTATTTATGTCTGACAATGGTTTCAATGGAAGCATTCCTTTCTCGTTGGGTAACATTAGCTCGCTACAATGGTTAGACCTGTCCAACAACATTTTGCAAGGGTAGATCCCTGGATGGATAGGGAATATGTCTTCTCTTGAATTCTTGGACTTATCAGGGAACAATTTCTCCGGTCGTTTCCCACCTAGATTCAGCACTTCTTCAAATTTGAGATATGTTTATTTGTCTAGAAATAAGTTGCAAGGGCCGATCACAATGACATTTTATGACCCCGCTGAGATATTCGCATTAGATCTTTCCCATAATAATTTAACTGGTACAATTCCAGAATGGATTGATAGGCTATCTAACTTGAGATTTTTACTCTTGAGTTATAACAATCTTGAAGGTGAAATCCCAATTCAATTATCCAGGTTGGACCGATTAACCTTGATTGATCTTTCTCACAATCACCTTTCTGGTAACATCCTCTATTGGATGATATCTACTCATCCTTTCCCACAACTATACAATTCTCGTGATTCTCTGTCCTCATCACAACAATCTTTTGAGTTTACAACGAAGAATGTATCCCTTTCTTATAGGGGCAGCATTATCTGGTACTTCACAGGAATTGATTTCTCATGCAACAATTTCACAGGAGAGATTCCTCCTGAAATTGGAAACCTCAGTATGATCAAGGTATTGAACCTTTCGCATAACAATTTGACGGGACCAATTCCACCAACATTTTGGAACTTAAAGGAAATAGAGAGCTAGGATCTTTCCTACAACAAACTAGATGGAGAAATCCCACCTCGACTTACTGAACTATTTTCTCTAGAAGTTTTTATTGTGGCTCACAATAATCTGTCTGGGAAGACTCCTGCGAGAGTTGCACAATTTGCCACGTTTGATGAGAGTTGCTACAAGGACAACCCTTTTCTTTGTGGAGAACCGCTATCCAAAATATGTGGTGTGGCTATGCCACCATCACCAACTTCAACGAACAATGAAGATAATGGTGGCTTCATGGATATGAAGGTTTTCTATGTGACCTTTTGGGTTGCATACATCATGGTGCTGCTAGTGATAGGTGCAGTTCTGTATATAAATCCATATTGGCGACGAGGATGGTTTTACTTTATTGAGGTGAGTATTAACAATTGCTATTATTTTCTGGTGGACAATTTTCCCATTTTATCCAAGTTTGAGTTTTCATAGCCTTGATGGTACCAAGACTTGGTGCATCGTTGTGTATTCTAGTTTTAAGATTTAAACAAATTTAAATGCATGCTCAAGCGATGTTGTATTAATTTATACAATTCCATTTGGTTTTGTGGGTTTTTATACGGCGGGGACTTTTCAATTCCATGAGTTTTTACTTCCCTTGTATATTACATTATTACTTGATATTTACGGATGATCAATTCAAATTTACAACACAAATATCCAAAAATATTTAATATTAAAGGGAATACATTACAACACAAATATCAATTCAAATTTATTTCACTGATTGTATATAAGCTTGTGAGCACTTAGATAATTTGCTTGATCTACAACTTCAGTAACTGAGAGTATTGAGCTGCCTTAGATTGAGTTTCATAGCTAATATCAAAGGGTAATGTCGAGAACGAATCCCTTCAGGGCCGACCCTTGCCCATATGGCACTCCCCGGCCACTTGAAATGGATGACCACCGGTACTGAGAAAATTAATGAATCAAAGCAGTCTCGAGATTCCACATAACAATTCATCTCCACTTCTGAATACTCTAATCTCAAACGTCCAGCATATGCTGCAATGCTTGATTAAAGTCATTTGATTACGCTTAGACTAGGTATCGGATGTTCCAAAAGTGATGTACAGAAAACTAGAAAACCTTGTATTTGATATCATTAGCTTTCACCTGGAGGTAAAAAGAAAAAAAATTAAACTTCCTCTAAAAAAAACTAGAAAACGAGAAGTACAAGAATAATATATCCAATTAGACATGGACAAATATCCGGTGAAAGAATACATGAAAATAAAGTTAAGTCTCTTGTTAGAATCTTTAATTACCTCCACTTCCACTTGCTTAAAACACTGACAAATCAAAATGCATTTCTTCTCTTCCACTTCCACTTGCATGTCCTTTAGCTTTATCATATTTCCAGCTGCAATTGCCACAACAAGGAGAAAGTTAAGAAAGCAAAGGGAGCATTAAAAAACTAAACTGGCCTTATTTGTTTCATGAAAAATATTTTCATGTAAATGATTTATGGCATCCCTTAACAACTTAAAAGGTGTCAAGTGCATTTTATTTCAATCCACCAAAATTCCCCCTGCATTCCCTCCTTATGTTCTGAAAAAAAATAGTTTTAGCATTCTTTCCGCAATGAACTTGCATTAGTTTACAGCAAATGCATGTAACAATCCAACAACCATTTTCATTCTACAGAAACATACTCATGCGAGGGTAAACTATACATTTCTATCAGCAAGATAGAGATCCTTGCTCAAGCTCTTAAGAACACAACTTACCATTCAACATTTTGGCTGTAGTCATCAACCAGAAGATACAATCCCTCCGAATGCACTGCTCAATGGCTAAAAGAGGCCTCCAAGTTTTCAACTTTTCCACCTCTATATGCAACCGATATTTGGAATGTAACCTTATCTCTTCATCTCCTCATTCAGCAATTGGTATATGTTCTCCGAATGATGATGTAAGCTGCCACCAGCATGAAATTCATGAGCACGAGCTCCAACGTCAATCCAGCTACAGCCAGGGGTTTTAGAGACACCACACTGCCTCATCTTTGCAGAATCATCCCGCCTTCTCATATTTGCATATATCTTAGATGAGATAATTGCATCTCTGGAAACAATTGAATGACACTTTCACCAACATCTGCATTTCTACGCCTCTGACAGGCACCGAGCAATGACCCCAACACAATTTCATCTCGTTTTCCAGGCATCTTATTGATTAAGTCCCAAGCTTCGTTCAGAAGTCCTGCACGCGCACAAAGATCAACCATGCAAGAATAATGCTTGACTTTTGGGACCAATCCAAATAACAATTTCATTGATTCAAACAATTGGCGGCCCTCATCAACCAATCCGGCATGCACACATGTAGAAAGTACTCCTATGAAAGTGATGTCATTAGGTTGAACAGTGTCATTATCCTTTGACATGCCTCTGAATAATGATAATGCTTCCAGGGCCTGCCCATGGATAGCAAGAGCAGAAATCATGGCATTCCATGAGACCTCATTTTTTTAGGCATCCTCTCAAAAACCCTGAGTGCATCATCCAAGCTCCCACATTTTGCATACATATCAATCAATTCACTCGCAACGTAGACATCGTGCTGTAAACCTCTTTCTTATGCATGTGTCTCAACCCATTTCCCCAAATCAAGGGCCCTTATTGTGGAACATGCAGACAATACTTCAATCATTGTGACTTTATCTGGATTAGGACCTGCCTCTCTCATTCAATTTGGATTAGGACCTGACTGACTTTATCAATTGCTTCATTGGAAGCTCCATTCTGTGCACACATATGAAGTGATAGTTGAACAAAAAAAAATCATATTAACTTGAAACGCATTTACAAATTTCATATATTTGTGTGGTTTTTATTTCATAGCTGATTAATTAGGAAGAATTCAAATTTCAAGTTAGTTTAAAGGAACAGAAATAAACACAATTCCACTATATGTGACAATTACAAAGTATAAAACCGATCTAATTACCATGTGATAATGGCATTCCAAGTGACAACATCCTTGTTTGGCATTGAATCAAAGACCCTCCTCGCAGATATCAAATCCCCACACTTACCATACATGTCAATCAAGGCAGACCCCACATACGAATTTACCTCCATCTTCTTCTCCAAAACAAGCCCCTGCACCCATCTCCCCAAACCCAAATCCCCACACGCCCCAAGAACATTCACCAGCGTCATCTCATCTGGCTCAAACCCCTCCTCCCTCATTTCCATAAACAACCAAATTGCCTCTTTAGCAAAACCCATCTTAGAATACCCCGAAATCATCGAATTCCACGACACCAAGTCTCTGTCACCCATTTCATCAAACACCTTCCGTGCAAACCCCATTTCACCACACCTTGCGTCCATTGGAGTCAAAGAATGATTCACATGCTCGTCACCATCCAAACCAGCCTTAAACACCAGACAATGACCGATCTTTCCATGAACCAAACCCCAAACATTCCCTCACGCTATAAACAAAAAAGGGTATGTGAAATTATTTGCTTTTAGGCCTAAAGACTTCAGCTTGTAATACAATTCAACACAAAAATCATACTTTTTCCATGTGGTAGCTAACCCACGAAGCATGAAATTGAAGGCATAAATATTGGGTTTGGTGAGTTGATTAAAAACAAGGGATGCATAGGCCAAGTCTTTGAGGTCAACGATTTTGGAAAGAAGGAAATTGGGTTTTGGTATTGAGTTTATAGGCATTTGTGTGTGGATTTGTTTTAGTAGGTTTTTCGATTTGCATTGTTTTATCAGAGATAAAAGCTTTTCAGTTAGGGTTTGATGATGTTTTTTTTGGGTTTGGAAGTTGAGGTTGGAAAGAGAGAGGTGGTAGGGGGATAGAAAAGAGGTAGGTCTTGTCCTGTACTGTCTTCGGACACAACAGGCATTGCATAGATAGTTACCATCATTGTTTTGATTAAAAAAAAGGTTTTTTCTTGCAACACCAATTTGATTTCTTGCATGTTCTCATGTAGTCACCAATCAATATTTGACAGATTATATGCCCGGGAGAAGAAACTCTACCAAGAAGTCAGGGTACATCTCAAATCTTCTGCATAACTTTTTGAATGATGCATTCTGAGCGTCACTAGTTTTCAAGACTATGGTTATAGCATAGAATTTCAATGTATTTATTTTTGCTGCTGGAATGGGTTTTATCTATGCACAGCAGCTACGAGGCGATACACACAGGGTCCCAATCCGTTCAAAGAGATTTGGAGCAGGGTTGTCAGTTGAATGAGGCAGAAGTATGGAAATGGTGGAGGTTGATGAAGTAGAAGATGTAATGACTACAGAGAAAATGGCTGAAATTCCCATAAAGGTACTTTGTGCAGGAATGTCAGTTGCAAACAGCTCGCTTACTGAATTTGCTATTGGTTCTGCAGAGGGATATGCAGAATATGTTACGTAATGGGAGAATGCCATTGCCAAGTGCTCCAGAGTTCTAGCAGAAACAGGAAGAAGGAATTGGAAGTGAATCAATGAGAATGAATGAGTGCTCACGGGGTGATTTTTTTACAGTGGATTCAAATTCAACAACTACAAGGGCTATTTCCTGCAGCACGGAGAGTTTCTGAATTTTCATGATTAGAATCCAACTACTGTGGCCACAATTTCCTCTGAAGTTTGAAACACCTATCACTTTGCTTAAGGAAATGTTCACAATTAACAACCTACAACTGTTGGATGATTATTTTTCAAAAATTTTACATGGAATACAAGAATGAAAGGTAAAAAGGAAACTATCGTTCTCACAGTGATGTCCATGACTGAATTGTCATGAGGAAAAAAATTGTCAAGGAAAATACAAATTTGTCAAAAAATGAATGCTTCTTCAGTCATAACTGAAGCCTTTTATCTTCATCTTCATCTTCATCTTCATCATCATCAACCTCCACCTCAGAAAAATCATTACTGCTCATGACAGATAGAAAGACTAAAACCGCAACTACTTGTGTCACTAGAAAGTATCTTGCCCTTCTTCTGAAAGTTTTCTCCTCTTCTGTCCTTTCCCTCTTGGGTTGCTTCTTAGGTTTTGAGCCTAGTGATAAAAACACATGAAAATAGTTAGAAATTCTATTTGAAAGAAAAGAGACATGGATGGTACTTTTTGACCTCTTATTTCCCAATGGCTTTTATTTTTCTTGAAGCATCTTAAACATTAACAAATTGTTAGTTTGATGATGACTAAAACATGATCTGTAGGCTGGTTTGGTTTAGTAAATCCACAATTCAAGACACTATCAGATGACCAATATAATATTCACAAGAATAAAAGATGAAAATATCTTGCCTGAATTTGAAGGACGTCTTGATGAAGTTGATGAAGCGTCTGAAAGGAATTGCGGGACAGAAGAAGACGATCCAGCCTCCAAGAAATCTGTCTTAAGTTTTTCAGCATATCATATGAGATTACCATGCTCCAAGAGTGCACTTCGCAGCATCGATGATTCCTAATGGCATGGAACACATAAAAGGATTAGAGTTGAAAATATTTGACAGGTGAAGCAACAAACTCAAATGCTTTGTGCCAAGACAGAATAACAATAGCACATCACGTGAAAATCAAATAAGTAGAAACCATGTTAACAGAAAATGGTTTCAAGAGAGTTTTTAAATGGAAAAAATAAAATTGATGGTAATGTGTTTTATAACAGCATAGATTGATGTAGTGTTCTTGAAAGAAATTAGAAGAACTTGATTGTTAGATATTTACAGCAAGGCCACATGTAATAACCATAGCGATGCTTGTCATCAGGGCATTCAACTACAGAAAGTGAATGGTAATAATGTAATTGTTTTTGCACCATCATCCCAGGTCA
>Ga0325403_1006500_pt1 | contig 11127 bp, 6 predicted proteins | sample PopdelMetagenome_19_FD_205665 | JGI IMG/M metagenome (GOLD analysis project Ga0325403, IMG submission 205665) | Populus deltoides microbial communities from Bellville, Georgia, United States - Xylem-PdKOR-R4 | ecosystem: Host-associated > Plants > Phyllosphere > Stem > Wood/Secondary xylem...
TTTGAAAGCTCCAGAATTCATTATTCATGTCTTCATGAAATTGCTGTCCATGTATCAGCAGTAGGTTCTGGAACTCTTACATTGCTGACTTGAAATATTATCATTTTGTGTCTACAGCAACGAGAGAGAGGACTCAGGTAAAGCTAAAAGTGATCTGCGAAGCTGCCTGTGGAAATTTTCGGTTTCGTTATCCGTACACGAGTTTTCTAAGAGCATAATTTTGCTGATAATGTTATAAGTTCTACATAAACCAAGATCTCCAGTATGAGTTACATGCACCCTTGAAATGATTTTGTTTGTGTATCCCTTTCACTTTCTGTCTTTTTTGACTGCCCTGTCTTTGGTTTTGCCCCCTGCTTTTCTTTAGGAAATTCACTATAAGATGCAGGCAGCCACAGCACATTAGTTTGTACAGGTAGGGGCTTGAGCCCAAATCTTTTTCAATGTAAAAAAAAAAAATTGATAAGACAATAAAAGCATTTCTTAAAAAACCGAGATTTGGGTAATTGACTCTAAGCTAAGCTAATATATCCGTACATGCCAATGGATCGCCTGGGCTCTCGATTCGCAGCTCTACATTTCATGAAAGTGAAATGAGAAAGGCTGTGGTACCGTACACCCGCAGCAGCAGCCGCCGGCGGCGGCGGCGGGGATCACTTGAATATACTTAAAACATAGTTTAAAATTCAGATCTCAAGTTAAATCATAGTTTTGCAACCGACATTATCATACTGGCCATAACTGGTAAATGGGGTTTAGATTTTGATCATTGACATGCATCTGCCAGTGGATGTTGTTGTCACCTGCAATCCGAAAGAATCCATCATTCTGAGCAGAGACGAGCTTTTAAAATTATTTTGTTAGCATCAAATTAAATATTTTTTAGAAGTTTTGGATGGTTTTAATATAATGATATTAAAAATAAAATAAAAAATATTTTTACTTAAAAAATGTTTTAAAAAAACATCTTGTATCACTAAATTCATTTCGGTGATTTGCAACATAAATAGAGGATGGAAATGAAAACACTTAATAGTTCAAGGATTAAAATTTTAAAAAATTAAACTATAGCTCATCAATGCCAATCACATGAGTCGCATTTCAGAGTTTTGTAAGCATTAGCCCAACACATGTACAAGATAACAAATTACCTACTGTTGATGAGACTGAAAATCTGTTCAATGTTCTTCCTAACTCTTTTTAAGAAATACGTTATGTGTTTGGTTGCTATATTTTCTATTTTAAAAAAAATATAAATTCATTTTAAATTAATTATCTGTAAAATAAATTTATCTATTCTTTATTTTTTTTCATTATAGGACAATAATTAAATACAACCTATAGATTAATTAAGAATTAACAACTACTAGATTCGTTTTTTTTTTCTTTTTTAATAATTGTTTTAGGTTTCAGTGACAACATTTTTGGCTGAAACAAAAGAGACAATGGCAAGTAGCTAGACAACCACGATGCACTGAGTCATGGGCAGTGAAGCATTTTCAATTACAAAGAAGAAAAATGGATTGAAGGATGGTTAAAAGAAAAGAAAAAGGGTTCCAAAATGGGAAATTCAGAGTTGCTTTCTGTCTTTCTCTGGGAGGATGTCCAAGAATGTGTTAATAATTGCTTTTGAAAATAATTTTTACTCGGAAATGCAACAAAATAATATATTAAAATATCTTTGTAGAGGCTGTTTAAGAATGTGATAGTAGTTGCTTTTCAAAATACTTCATTAAAAAATATATTAAAATAATATTTTTTTATTTTTTAAAAATTATTTTTTATATCAGTACATCAAAATGATATTAAAATACCAAAAAATTATTGATTTGAAGTAAAATAATTAAAAAAATCAAAATTTTTTAAAAACACTTTTAAAACATAAAAATAAACAAGTTATTAAACTTGTAAATGTAGCTCTCATCCTCTCCAGTAACAAAGAAACACTCGAGCCAGTGCTTGAATTCTCTCTGTAGAAAGTCGCTTGGGATTCACTCTATCTATGAATCAAATTCAAAGTTGGTCTACATCACCAAGGAGTTCATGTTAAGAAAAATCAAGAAAAAGAAGGGGGAAAAAAAAGATCAGGAGAGTGAAGTCTTGCTAGAAATATTGGTGGCTTGATCTGCAAGAGAGGCAAGTCAGAGATGAGCGAGCCCACCTCTAAGAGAGTAATCAAAATCAATCAAGAGAATATATAACGACAAAAATGTTGGTTTGTGGGACTCTTTCTAATGCACAAATTGGAAGAGTGTGTGTGTATAATATTGTATAGGTTGGGTTGCCTAGTTTAACTAGCCACCCACTGCAACACATATTTATTCAACCAATTATTGTCGAGAAAACTCGAGATTCAAATCCTAACCTAAATAATGTTTTTAATTGAACTGAAATAAATATTAATCCGATAAAATTTAGTTGGCTTGATTAAGTTTTTAGTGGTGGGTTAAACCTGGTTGAGTTAGTATTAAATAATTTTTTTTTAAAATAAAATAATATTATTTTAATAAGAAAAACAAGTCTATGGTAACCAAATGATTCATGTGTTGAGCCGATAACCCGTGAATTGACCTAATAATCTAGACTTAGGCTATTTTCCAGGTTAATTCCCTGACGAGTATGACAACTATGCTGCAACCCACTCCATAGAGTTTAATACTAGTCTCACTCTCACACATGCGCACAGCACCAAAGTTGGGTGGATCTAAACATATTCCATACACGAATCATTCTAGCTTGTAAGACAACCTACAGCAACCCAATATAATATAACAACTTGGTATATTTTTCATGCCAATTCTTTATTTCCACATCTAATCCTGGCACAGCTCTTGAATGCATGCATGCCCCTTTCAGATTTCGTGTTTGATTTTGTTGTGTAAATAGAACATGAGAGATCGTAAGGAAAGATTTGTAGTTCTTCCCTTCTCCATCGGCTGTGCTTCTCAGTCTAGTGTTGCGGTGGCCACCGCTGAACCCTGCAAGAAACCAAAACATGAGACCAAATCATCACATGCAACAAGTAATCTCACCTCCCTCCTCCTCCCTCTCCGTTAAAAGTCTCTTAACAATTCTTTTTTTTTCTTTTCTTTGACTCTAGGAAGACGGGAAGGGGAAGAAAGCTCTTGTCAAGAAAAGACGAAGAGTAATACATTCAGTTCCCTGGCTCTTCCAAAGCCTAACATGTCCAGTGGCATGCACAAACTCGTTAGGGGCATTAAAAGCCTGTCCCAAATATTTGGTAAGTGATTGCTTCTTCTTCTTCTTCTTCCTGTCCAAATAATGCAATAGATTAACACAGTAGCATATATACAGATTAATGGTCACATATGTTAGAAATTGAAACTGAGTTTTTTGAACAAGAACCAACTTTAACCTTCGACCCAAACCTGCCGCAGTGTCTTTACTCTGCTTTGCTCTTCTCTCTCTACTTCTTTTTTTTCTTCGACCAACATCAAATTGACTTAATTTAGTAAAATATTCAAATCCCAGGTCTTAACTAATGCTGTGTAACATGCCTTTTGGTTCGTTCATGTCATCCTGGTTAATTATCTCAGCTTTTTTCGAAGTTTCTTGGCATTAATTCTCTTATGTGAAATGTCTCCCTCACGTTTCTACCCCACCTTTGGTTCATGCATGATGCAGTGTACAAAGAAGATGATGACGACAGAATGGAAAGAGAGATGGAGATCGGATATCCGACTGATGTGAAGCATTTAACACACATTGGGTTGGATGGTTCCACTACTACAACGACAACGACAAATCCTATTAAGGGCTGGGAAAGTCTGAAACCTCCAGAAATAATTTCATTCCCTTCTATTTCTTTAAGGCACTTAGAGCTTGCTATGGCTGCACAGGCTCATGGACCTCTTGTTGAGGTCGATCATTCCAGGCTCTCTTGAATGATGGGAATTCATTAACTTCCATGCCCTCATCGTGTTTCTTTAGCACCTGATGAATGGGAGATGAAGAGGACTGATCAATGTTTTTGATGGAGGCCCTCCCTGGTTGCTTGATGTGATCATGATGATATGTGTATAGAACTTGCAATGTTTTTTCGGATGGAGATTGTGTTGGAAAATTATTATTATTATTATTATTATTATTTTGTAAATTTGTAAATCTTTGCTAAATGAAAAACTATTTGCATAAAATATGACCACATAAAAATAAACATGCTTAAAGTTTTAAAGAATTAAATATTAAAAAAATACATGCAACATAACAATTATTCAATTAAATAAATATTTGAAAAACATTATCTTAATAAGAATTTATGAGACTTATTGAAGACAATAAAAGAGAAATGAGAAACTTAAACGCTATTGCCAAGAATTGAATCTTTTATCCTCAAAGTATAATTTCCCGTCACTTGATGGGTCCAAATGTAATTATTTAATTTAATAAATCTTTAGTTTATATTGAGTTTTTTCGATTTAGTTTAATTTTTTTAATTTTGGTTTCTGAAATCCTGATTTTTTAAAAAAAAAATTTAATCAAAATTATCCAAACAATTCATAAGCTATTTAATTTTATTAATTTTGGGTTAATTTTTATGAATATACCAAAAACCCGATTAATTTACTCATCCTTAATAAATTCTATTGGGATGTAATAATGGATAAAAAGAAGGAAAAAAAAACAAAAGAGAATAATAAAAAGCACAAACATCCAGGCCCACGAAGCCTTAAGCCCAGACCAACAACTTCACTCCGTAAGCCCATGGGAAAACTACTCTTAAAAGCGAGGGTTTTTTTCCCTCTCTCGCCAGGTAGAAGAGGCAAAGGGGAAGAACAGAGAAGCAAAAGCAACAGCTTCATTCTTTCCTTCCTTCATCAATTCACCGGCGACTCCATGGATAATCTTACCCCCAGTTTGTTCTCTTTCTCACTCTTTTCTATGTATCTTCATGGAAGGTTACGATCTGTAGTTAATCTTTTCGTTTTGGTGCAGCAATGGCACGGTCTTTCCTTCAGGTTGCAGCCACGGAGGAGGTTGCTCTTCCTCTCCGTGTTGTTCAGATGGAAGGACTGGTACTTTGTCATTTTCTTATAATTTAACAACAAGAACAACAACAACAACAACAATAATTGTTTAAATTAATAAAATTAGTTTACAGGTTGTTTTGAAGATAATCAAACACTGCAAGGAGTTTTCGCCGTCTTTAGTGACTGGGCAGCTCCTAGGGTTGGATGTTGGTAGCGATCTTGAAATTACCAACTGCTTTCCTTTTCCGGTATGCTGATTGTTTCAATTTTGAGAAAAAGTTTGGTTGGTTTCGCTGCCGAATTAGTTATTGTTATTGTAATGTAATGAAGATTAGGGAGGAGGATGAGGAGATTGAAGCAGATGGTGCTAATTACCAGCTTGAAATGATGAGGTGCTTGAGAGAGGTCAATGTTGACAATAATACTGTTGGATGGTCAGTTTCTTAATGATTTTTCATTCTTCCTTGAAGGTGCCATGTATTTTATTGATTTCTTCTACATTGTTTATGTTAATTTTGAGATAGAAATACCTGATTGGATTACAGCTGATAATTTATGTGATAGCTTCCCCTTTATGATATTTCAATTTATCATCTCATGTTAGAATTTTTTTTTTCTTTTTAGAATCAAAGGATTTGGAATAACACCATAATTTATTCTACAGTTAATCAGTTATGTTTACTGTTATGGCCTTTAGGCTCATTAGTTATCCTTTGAAGGACCTTTCTTTCTTTTTAAGTTTATGATTTTTAATGCTAACTTGGTCATTAGTTGTGTGGTCCATGGACCATAAGGTTGGGCTTGTTGTGGTTAGATTCTACAACAAAATTTGAGATGGAGTCGCATCAAACAATTGACATGGGAACGAAGATCTCAAATGCTTGTTTTTCGTGTGATTGTTTCGGATAGCACCGACACTTTTGTTGTGATCAAGAAAAACCATGGTCTACTGATGTTTGTTGCTAATGAGGTTCTCATGTTATCACTAGGGAAAAAAATATTAGTGTTTCAATCCAAATAAAACAAATCTCATTGCAGTGGATTTGCAACAGCCTTTTGAATTGAAATATACTTTTACAATTTCTTATTTTTTGGAGAATTTGTGTTGAATTTTCACTTTTCATGGTATCTTCTTGTTCTTTTCCTTAGAACATGGACTATATCCATCATGCAATGCAGTGAATGAATTTAACTGGTTCACTGGACTGTTAAAGACCGTTAAATTATTTGGGAAGGATTAGTTTTTGGCCTGATTATTGCAAGTCTGTATTTCTTTTTCATTTTCAATATATGGCAGTTTGAAAAAGAAAAAAACAACGATTTTCTGTCTTGAGTGCAAATTCTAGGAAGTATGGATTTTCCCAAGTAAATTATCTTTTATTAGGAGCATTTATTTGTAAAGTTTTACCTTGGGACTCATTTTTACTTGGTTTTGTATGTGTATGGTGTTACCTCAATGTGTCTATTGCTATATAATTGGATACACACATAAACCCTTCTCTAAATGTGTCTAATTTCCATTATGAGAGGTTGCAACATGGACCTTTGCCCACTTTATACCATGAGTTCATTGCTTTCATCGATCTTTTTCTACAACATAACTATTCTCCTTCAAAATAAATATGTACTTGTGCTTCTGCTTGCGCATATCAAGTTTGCTAGTGCAATCTGTGATCCATTACTCTCTTCTCAATTTTCAGGTATCAGTCAATGTTGTTCGGTTGTTTCCAAACGGTGGAATTGATTGAGACATTTATGAATTACCAGGTACAGGGGTTTCCTCGTTTTCTTTTTTGGCATGGCATACTCACAATTTGAGTGATGTATTCATCTTAATTCATTTTCCCTGCTCTTATTATTGTTGTCTGTGAAGTTGAAAGTGCGGGAATATGAAAGAATCAAATGAAAATAGAAAGCTAGCACTGAAATATGAGAGAAGCAAGTGACTATTTAACTGTTAAGTGGTTACATTACTGATTATTTGGTTTTTTTAATACTGGAAAGGTAAATATTTTGTCTGCTAGAATAGTTTTTGGCCTTTTTCTTATTAAAAGTAGTAATCCTGAAACAGAAACTAGTATCGTGTGTGCTGTTTTCTTGAAATTACAGTCATACTTGAAAGTGAACCATGGCTTAGTGGGAAGGTCAGCTTGAGCGTAGATGAATTGATAATGGAATGCTTTTAATTGCTGTACATCCATTGACATGGTAATTTGATCATATTGAGGGCGAGAACAATCCTTTCACCTTCATTTAAGGATTTGCTGGTTGACATTTTACATATTAATGGTATAAAGGAAAACTAACATTATTTGCAATGCTTGAAAGATGGTTAAGACATTTGATGGTTTAGGACAGCCCTTCAAATTGCAATTTTAAGGGTTATTCTACAAATATGATGCAGGATCTTTAACTACAGCACCTAAATACGGAGATTTTCAGATTATAGCTGATGTGGTGGATTAGGAAATTAAGGAATAGGTTATAGGAGAGGATTGGGATATGTTCAATGGTATAGTGAATAGGTAAAGGGTAAAAGGATATGGGGTTTATAAATGCAAATGGAGATAGATTTCTGCAAACATGTTCCTAGTAGGGTTTCTTGGAATCACACCTAGAAGATGAAGACCTTAGCATCACATCTATGGTTCTTAGGAGTCACCCAGGTATATTTGAAACTCCCATTCATTCATTCTCTAAAAGTGTATGCTTGCTAACATATATATGGAGCAAGTAAGAAGGTGCCATGAGGAGGTGCTTGTTAGGTGGAGCCAGCTGACTATTCACAAGAGTGAGCAGTTGACTACTCAACTTTTACAAAATTATAAAATTAACCTGTGAAAGACAATCACAGAACTCTTGCAGGTAGTTTAGACCTCAGAATCTTACAATATTACAATACCAGCTTAGGAATATAATCTTCTTTGGGCTAGTTCTTGTTGGGGGTCAAGCAAAATGGACATGCTTGCCTTAAAGATCACATAAAGATCTATGAATTCTAATTGTTTCAGTTTCTGCATCAGTTTATTTACCCCAAAAGGAAAATAAAAGCATTTGCATATATTTCATTTTATTTTTTATGGTTTTGAATACAAACTTAGTATCCAGTTTCAGGAAGTTGGTTTTGAATATATATGAATTCATTAACGAATTTGGTTGCCAGCACTTGGTACTGCAGCTTGCTACTGGCTTTCCACACTCAATTGTTTCATTACTCAAACTTTTCATGAATGCAGGAAAATATTAAGCGGTGTGTTTGTATAATTTATGATCCTTCAAGAGCTAATCAAGGTGCCTTAGCTCTCAAGGCTTTGAAGCTTTCTGATTCTTTCATGGATCTGTACCGCAACAACAATTTTACTGGAGAGAAGTAAGAACTTTTCCTGAGGTGAAGTTGGGGAACTGGATTTAAACTATTTAACGCAATCTTATCTTGATGTCTCTTTTGCTTCCATAGATTGAGGGAGAAAAACTTGTCATGGGTGGATATTTTTGAGGAAATTCCTGTAAGATTTTGAAGCTCTTTTTTTTTTTTTTTTTACTGCAAGATAAATAAAATATTGCTGACTTTTCATTAAATTGTAAAAAATGTAGCATGAAGAAAGGGTACCTGTTTCTATATGGGTAACATTTTTCTTTCTGTTCTCAGATCAAAGTTTCAAATTCTGCACTTATCAATGCCTTCATGACTGGGCTAGAAGCTGATACACCAGTGACTCAGGTACAATTTTAGTATTTTGAGCAACTATTGGAACCTAAGCTTCATGTTTGTAATCTGTCTTACAGTTGTTTCCTATGCCAGTGTGATTATGACCGCCTGCAATTATCAACCAGTCCATATTTGGAAAGTAATGTAGAATTTTTGATTGAATGCATGGATGATTTGTCAGTCGAGCAGCAGAAGGTTGGTTTTCTTGTTATCCATTATTACTGAATAACATGTTAGCCTAACATTATAATGCCTTTGCAGTTCCAATATCACTATCGGAACCTTTCACGCCAGCAAGCTCAGCAGCAAGCATGGCTTCAAAAGAGAAGGTAAAGTGTTGATTTAGTTGTTCACTCCTCTCTTTTTGTTTGGATGGATGGTACTGTGTTTTGGGTTGCATAGTTGGGAATTCTACTGATGTTTGAGCTGCATTCTGGTTTGTAGAAGTACTAACTGTCATAGAGTTTGTTTATATGCCCCTGAAACCAAATATGAGGTGGAACTATTATTTTCAGATAGTTGCTATGGATTCTTTGACAGGAAATTGGTACTGTTTTCCCTATAAGTTGGTTGTGTGCAATAAGGATCACAGTGCACCTCATCAGGCCTAAGAAATGAATTTCATCCCCATAGGCTGGCATGAATCCCCAACCCATTCACAAATTAGAGTGTCTTGTTTTTATGTATAAGTTGTGGATATGGAACATCTGTCTTGGGTTTTGACATGTGCACATGCTCAAAGACACCCAGAGGACAAGGGAAAGATAGAGGTTGGCTATTTGAAAGGCTTGGGGTTTCAGAAGTTAGGATATAAGCTCCTTGTAACTCTTAACCACTGGATTAACAACATTTATCCACTGACAAGTCTACATCAAAAAGACTAAAGAAGAAAGGCTAACAAAAAGAAACAGAAGCTGTGGGAGAAAAATCTGTCAGATTTTAGAGCTGTGTTGTCATTTTGAATTAAAGTTCGCAACGCAAATGTGCCTGTTTTTCTGTTATTTTTCTTGTTACTATTTTATATGCTCATGGAGGCACCTGTATTGGATTCATTCTGTTCTGCAGGTCAGAGAACATGACACGCAAAGCTGCAGGAGAAGAGCCCTTGCCTGAGGAGGATCCTTCAAACCCCATCTTCAAACCAATCCCTGAACCATCACGTTTGGGTAGTTTCCTGATAACCAATCAAATGGCAAATTACTGCAACCAAATCAACGGGTATGTTACTGATCTAAAAGACTGGCTGATATCATATCCTGTTGTAATGCCTCCCCTGCTAGAAAGCTGACTATCATTGTTTTCATTGATGAGTTCATTGGCTTCTATTTCTGTTTCCACTCTCCATTGCCTTGGGAAATTCTGATATGTGATGGTCTGGCTGTTGTCTGCGATATTCTGTGCTTTCTGTATTTGCTTTTTAGATTCGTAACACCTGCTTGTTAGAATTGCCACCTTTTTTAGGCTAAATGCTCAAATGTTAAATGGAATGCTCAAATGTTAACTTTTTATGAAATTTGGACATGTTGAAGTGCCCCAGTTGCGCCTCAGTCCCCAGCATCAAAATTGTATCGCTCTGTGTTACTTCATCTTCTGCAATTTGACTTTTCCAAATCCCTACCCATCTAGATTGCTCATTTAATTGCAGTCTTGACTTTTTCCTCCTAATTGATTATGCCTCTGATGATCACATAGCAAACTTTAAAAAATGAGAGACCATGTTTGGATTTCTGTTGTCGGATATAGCCTCTGAAGAAGTATGTGTTTTTGTAAATAATTCTTCAAGCTGAGCTCCTTGTTTGTTGTCCTATGGGGGGATAATATTACTTAGCCATTGAGCCTGGGGGAACTGTAATAGAAGAGATTTTTTTGTCTTTCTTTATGACAAATTTACGTATTTATATCAGAATACAAATTTGCATAATCTAGAAGGGGTAATTAGTTTGTAACTTTTATTGTTGATGCTCTGGGTCTGGGAGTTAAATTTCTTCTCTCTTAGGTGACACTTATCCACTACCTCAAATCATTGATGTTTATAGTCTCATTGTAGCTGTGTATCATATAACATGCAGGGTTTCTGGACAGAGCTTCAGCCGATTATACTTGATGAAGGCTTTGCATAAAGATTGATGCTATGTGAGGTTTGAATGGCCTGTCATCCCTCATTTCAGAATTATTTATTGTTTGTAGCCTTTGTTAACAGCGAGGTATGACGCCATTTTGGATGAAAATGAAAACAATTTTGGGCAAAGAACAATTGATGCGTAAAAGTCTTAATTTTGAAATGATTATAGAATGTTACTTAGCATTGTTTAAAACCGATTCCATGGTAGAATTCCAGGTCTGATTTGCTGCAGGGTTGTCTCCTCGGGCCAAACTTCGGGAGCAGACACGTGAAAATTTTGAGTAAAAACAGTGAAAAATGAAGTT
>Ga0325403_1006501_pt1 | contig 11127 bp, 4 predicted proteins | sample PopdelMetagenome_19_FD_205665 | JGI IMG/M metagenome (GOLD analysis project Ga0325403, IMG submission 205665) | Populus deltoides microbial communities from Bellville, Georgia, United States - Xylem-PdKOR-R4 | ecosystem: Host-associated > Plants > Phyllosphere > Stem > Wood/Secondary xylem...
ATCGATGTTGTTAGAAAATAAACGTGTTAGAGGTCAAAGTTTTGCTCGCTGCTATCAATTATGATGCCATGTTGGAATCGATTTCCATGGCAAACTTTAGCAGATAAAGTAATAATTTAGGGAGATTGAGCATACACAGCGAACCATATATAGATCTTGATAGAACTTACAGCTCCCTGTTTACCTACTTTTCCCACTGAAAATAAAACTGATAAAACAGCACAGCTAAAGGAGCATGGCATAAGAACATGACCAAACTCCGGGGAATAGAAAAAACACAGCACCATGATGAACAGCCTGCCAACCTAACCAGTTACCAACATAACCACCAAATCACGGCATAGCCGTCAACAACGAAATGTTCCAGCTGCCACGAGCCAAAAAAAAGAACTCGAAAAGCGAAAACTCCGACAGAATCAAGCTATCACGACAGCCAACGCAACCGTCCAGGACCACGCCGCTAGTAACTCCACCAGCGGCGGAAGTCGCGGGAAAACAAAAGGGAAAGCAACGGAAGGCAGAAAGACTGGATAGCGGCGAGAAAAACCGCCCTCGTCAACGCGCAGAGGAGATGGAGTTGGCACCGATCTGACAGTCAACGCACCGAAGCACCATGGGTTTGACATAGAGTCGGATCTGCGATTGATTTAGCAAAGAGTTTGGCTGTGACTGCTGCGGTGAGGGATTGTTTTATGGACGCCTTTTTTTTCGTTAAAAAGAGACAATAAAAAGAAAGCTCCTAAAGCAAGCCCCAGCGAATAAGAAAATTACCCTTGGTTAAACCCCCCCAAAAGACTAAAGTGGCACCACAGTAAAATGGTAAATAGTAAAGCCCCACTCCAAGTAAAGTAAAAAAAAATATAAAAAAAAGAAAAGAAAAGGCCCACAATTCCGTATCTGCTTTGACGATTTTAATTGAAGATATTAGTTTACCTCCAACACAAATTAAAATGGTCTGATCTCGAATGAGAAAACAGACCAGATATTTATTTGCAACAATACAGACGATGAAACCAAAAACAAAGGGTCGAGACACCCGAGCACTTCATGGATGCCTACCTTGATGAATCTGTATTTAATACGAAAACATTACTATTGGAAAATTAGAAGAATCTCATTTTTATGGATCTTAATCAGCTTCAGCTTCTTATTTCCCAGCAGTAACATGGACGCTCCGTTCTGGCATTTCAACATCCACCTCAAATTTCATGGAGCAGTTTCGGCACTTGAAGAATACATAAAATACAATAGCAAGAAGGAGCATGACGAGGACACCAGCAAGTCCTCCTTTAGCAGCTGAGGAGTAGCCTGCTGTGGCCGAGTCTTGTGCAGGGGGGTGTAGGATGTAACCATCCATGGCTTAAAATTAACTACAAAAAGGAATGATTAATTTAGAAGAAAATAAAAGCAGTAAGGTCTCAAGTGAGATTAGAAAGAGATCGCATGCATTGATAATATTACCAAATTTGAGGAGGAAACACAGCAGGAGACAAGTTAGCAGAGCAAGAGTAGATGCTTAATTTTGTTAATAAGGAGATGCATGCATAACAAGTAGAAATTAAGTTCGTGTCCTCTTAAATAGAATAAAAAGAAATTAAATAAAAACCGCATCCAAGAGGAATATCCCTCAAGATCACATAGCAATAGAAGCAGCTAAAATCTCTAATTGCCATAACACAAATAATTTGCTTGAGATAGTTGAGGAATCTTTACCTTGATCAGCTTAAATGCCAGAAGAAATACAGAAACTAATTGAAGGAGGGGCCAAGAAGAATGAACACAAATCTTGGACAATCACAATAAACACACAAAACGCAAGCAAGAATGGAAGGGAGAAGTTTGCAAATGGGGATGGGAAAGTAGAGTGAAGAATGAGACCCTTTTTATACACCATGAGAGACGAGAAACCGGCCCTGCCTTCTACACCTTACTTGTGGGGTTTAATTTTATATATGTGTGTGCGCGCGTGCCTCTCTACCGCATAACCTTCCTGTGGTATCGATGTTCCTTTCACAAAACTGCCTTTTTTTATAAGTAGTGGTGCCTCTCTACCGCGTATCCTCCATGTGGGATCATTGTTCCTTTCACAAAACCGCTTTTCTTATAAGCACGGTACTGCATAACCTTCCTGTGGTATCATTGGTCCTTTCACAAAACCGCTTTTCTTATAAGTAGTTGTGCCTCTCTACCGCATAACCTTCCTGTGGTTCCATTCTTCCTTTCACAAAACCGCTTTTCTTATAAGTAGTGGTGCCTCTCTACCGCATAACCTTCCTGTGGTTCATTCTTCCTTTCACAAAACCGCTTTTCTCTTTCCCTGTGGTCAACGTTTTCATAAATCCATCTGTCTACCCTCTCTATCATTGTAGCTGTATGTTGAAACAGGGCAAAAAAAAAAACACTTTTTTTCTCTTAATTTGATTTCTTAAGCCTGGCAATTTCAATTGGCCTGTAAACTACTGTCAATTTCAATTTCTCTGGTAAGAATTGACCTGTAAAAACATTGCAAGGCTTGGCGATTTCAATTGCGATTAGGGAGAGAAGTAAACTGTCAATATAATTTGTTCAAGAACATGGAGATAACTTAAAGGATAACGAGTTTTCTTGCATTCTACTTGGACAATGATATTTCTTAATTTCTTGAGATAAAAAATTGACTATTGTTTAACGGCAGTAATTTTATTTAAAAAATAACCCAGAATTTGTTTTCACTAATTTTAATCTTAAAGCATGATTTCCTCCCTCTCCTAAATAATCTTCTACCTGATCACCCCCAATAAAAAAAAATCCCCCTTTTGTTTTCAATCTTCTATTTGCCCCCTATATTTATTTTCCATTTGGTTAGTTTCCATATTGATGTTTAATTAAACGGGTGACACTATGCAGCTAACTGGGCAAAAAGATTTTAATATGAAAAAATATTTAGACAACATTAGTATTTTTAAGAAAGTAAGAAGAATCCAATAATTGAATTATTAAATTGATTGAATTTAATAAACTTAATTAATTTAATAATATAAATAAAAAAAATGGAAACAATTATAGATAAGCTGAATTAAATAAAATAATTATCAATTATTAATTGCAAAAAATAAATGCATGACAAATATCTTTTTAATGTTTTTAAAATAATTTTATTTGATAACAAAACAAAAATTAAATAAAAATGATTCATTCATAGTAAAATCATGGCTTCCGCTGCTTCGATTCCCATGTCCTGCTCCTTTCCATAGACTGCCAATTCATTTCATTCAACCAATCAGTTAATAAAACATAGATATTAGCATGCCCCGTCACTGCAACACAACACTCCTCCACTGGGGAGGAACCATCAACCAACCAATATAGGTCATAATAAACAATTAATTCAAAGATCCATTTAAGAAAATTACCAGTCAAGGTCGATAATTTTAATCTCCTTCTGTCCCTCCCTTCCTCCAGGTCGCGGTTGCTATTTTTGCTTTGTAATAGAGAATTCCCTAATTCTTGGTTTAGGGAAAGTGATGAAGGATATCACTGTAGGTCGCTATCTCAAAACTACAACATACAGCAAAGCTGATTAATAGCAAGTGAAACGGGCTCTGCTATAAAATAAAAGAGATAAAAGGTATCAATCTAAAAATAATTATACAATATATCCAAAGAAATCAGTATTTCTATAGCATTGTTATGTATTTATTTTTAAAGAGATTTTTCTTATTCATCTATAATTTGATAATATTTATAAATTATTTATCTATAGTATTTTTTTATTTTTGAATATAAACAATATTTATTTTTTTAATAATATTTTTAATATGTGCCAGATTGATTCGACTATAATTAAGATTGACTCGATTATAATATTAAAAAAGCAAAAAAATTCAATATCCTAGATAGAATGCGTGATGATGAGATGATGAAACCTTCATGATTGAGTGTTTTATTTTCTTTGCAAAACAAAAACAAAACAGACTGTTAAGGCAGCGTTTGGCATTGCGCTTGTAATTACGTTTTGTCAATTGTCCCATCCAAAAATATTAATTTAATGTTATCTTTCTTCTTCGGCCAACTGTGCCTTATTCTTTGAATCTAAAAGTGTCTTATAAAGAAGATAAGCTCACTTCCATGTCTTGCAGTTGAACCCACCGATCAACATAAACCCTCGTGTTGAAATCCTATTTTGCACCTCTAAACTTATAAAAACACCTCTTCCTTTTCCTCTAGTAAATACTAAAAGGAAGACAACTACTACAAGCACAAAAAAAAAATTATCTTTTAAATACAATTCTACTACAAACACAATATTTTAATTTGTTGTGTATTTAATTAACACTCTGAATGTTGTTTTAAAAAATTAAATTTTAAAAAATCACTTTTAAATACAATTCTAAAAGAAATAAATCTTAAACAACAACGTAGTCAGCTCTTGTCCTGACTTTTTCATCTAGTGGGTATCTAACAAATATGCAATTCTATTTGATTTTTTTTTTATCAATTTAACAAGAAAAAAACTTAAAAAACCAAATCCTTATTTATTAAATATGATATCATAAGATATTGTTTAAACTTTAAATTTATAAAATTATAATTTTTTTCATCAAGACAAATTTTTCCATTAATTTTTCTTATAATAATTGTTTACAGAGATGTCCACCGAATTAACTTGTGAAACAAGACATTTAGTTAGATGTTACGATGATAACTTGCAGTGATCCTAAACGTGCCTTCCCTCGTTTGACAATGCCACGTTTGATAAGAACTTAGTGTTGCTGACACAAAATGGATCAATGGGCTTTTTGGTTTGGATTGGTTGCCCTTTTATTTTCCTCATGCATTGGGCTTGGTTGGGCCTTTTTTTCCTTTCTCATCTCTCTCTCTCTTCCTCTTTTTTTTATTTCTCTCCTCGCTCCTCCCAGTTAGGCTTCCTTCGACATTTGAGAAATTAAACCACACTAAAGATAAAACTCTCTTATATGCCCTAGTATTTCAATTTTGTTTTCTTTTAAGAGCTTTGAAGATAATATTGGAGTTTTTATTGTGATTTTCTGTGCATTAATTAGTAAATTTCTTCACCAAAGATGCTGGAAAGATGGCACAAGATCTCAAGAATTGCATTTTTCATGGCTAATATTGGAGTTTTATTGTGATTTTCTGTGCATTAATTAGTAAATTTCTTCACCAAAGATGCTGGAAAGATGACACAAGATCTCAAGAATTGCATTTGTCATGGCGCCGAATCATTTGGAAAGTTTGGATTTTTTAAAGAACCACAGCTGTAGTTACATTCATAAAAAATTATCTGTTGAAATAGTGTTTTGCGTTTTCTTTCTTTTTTTCTTTTTATTAATTCACCTTTGACAACCCAATCCTTTTTTATTTAGTTTCTTATTTTATTTTATTTTTAATTATTAGATTGTTTTTGGAACTATATCTTATATTATTATTATTATTTTTAGATCTCATTTGCTTATAATTACTTGAGTTTTACGCGGAATCAAACTCAAAAGAGTATGGTCAGGTATAATAACTACACTATGTTTAGGATGCTTAGTCTGAAAGACACTAAATCTCTATCTGGTCTCAATGTTTTGGGCCTTGACTTCTCGCTAAGTTTCTCTGTCGTCTCAGCCCCTGTGATTGTGGGCCTTCAAGAGGAGGAAACCTTTTTAGTACAAAGTATGTCTAATCCATCACTTGGCAATTTCTATTGCAATTAGGGTTTGAAGTGAAACTGTAACCATAATTTGTTAAAGAACATACAAATGACTTTAAAGAACTCGAGTTTTCTTGCATTTTACTTGGGCAATAATATTTCTTAATTTCTTGAGATGGAAAATTGACAACAGTCTATCTTCTGTAATTTTATTAAAAAAAGAACCGAAAAAAAAGTTGTTGAAGACCACGGCTGCATCCACAATCTCGATTTGGGGTGGCAGTGCAGTCCTCCAACAGCTTCAGTTTCCCTGCGAAAGGTAGGTAATGTTATTCGTTGATAGTTTTGTAACCCACCATGGAATTGTGGAAATCAAAGTGGCAAATGGATTGGTTAAAAACAGAAAACATAAACCAAAGTATTCATTTAAAACCAACAGAACGGAAATTCTGCTGTTAATCTCGAGCAAGCCAACTATGTGATCACCACGGCACCATAATCACCTCATGTATCTGTGAACCTTATCCAAGAAAAAAAAGGAAAGAAGAAAGATAGGATGCAATGGTTTCAATGTCAATACAATGCAAAGAAAACGAAAAACAAAAATAAAGGGAAGAACATAGTGGACAAATCAATGGACCGGACACATAGCAGAATTTAATCTTGGCTGTGAGATACTGAATAAAGCATTTAGTGTTTGATTGTACAATCTGTCAACATGAATCTCAGAAAGAAAAGGAACGGATGCCCCGGTGCAACAGCAGCCACGGATCTCGTTTGCTATCTTTTCTGTTGGAAAAAAAAAAAAACCTCAGAATTGCCTGAAGGCATGGTCTGCTATTTCTGTCCAGAATAGTCCATGCCATAATCAGCAAGTATGCGATATCAGTCAAGTAAACTCTTGGCTCTTGAAAATCCTAAATTCAACAAAAAAAAACATAGAATTCTCACTCAAAAGCCCAAAATTCACTCTGATCACTCCACACCTGCCAGGGGAAAAAAGAACACAGGGAACTTAATTATAAGGCAATCACGATGACAGCTTAACCAAATAAAAAAGATTGAAACTTTGAAACTTAATGACAGAACCATCGATGTTGTTAGAAAATAAACGTGTTAGAGGTCAAAGTTTTGCTCGCTGCTATCAATTATGATGCCATGTTGGAATCGATTTCCATGGCAAACTTTAGCAGATAAAGTAATAATTTAGGGAGATTGAGCATACACAGCGAACCATATATAGATCTTGATAGAACTTACAGCTCCCTGTTTACCTACTTTTCCCACTGAAAATAAAACTGATAAAACAGCACAGCTAAAGGAGCATGGCATAAGAACATGACCAAACTCCGGGGAATAGAAAAAACACAGCACCATGATGAACAGCCTGCCAACCTAACCAGTTACCAACATAACCACCAAATCACGGCATAGCCGTCAACAACGAAATGTTCCAGCTGCCACGAGCCAAAAAAAAGAACTCGAAAAGCGAAAACTCCGACAGAATCAAGCTATCACGACAGCCAACGCAACCGTCCAGGACCACGCCGCTAGTAACTCCACCAGCGGCGGAAGTCGCGGGAAAACAAAAGGGAAAGCAACGGAAGGCAGAAAGACTGGATAGCGGCGAGAAAAACCGCCCTCGTCAACGCGCAGAGGAGATGGAGTTGGCACCGATCTGACAGTCAACGCACCGAAGCACCATGGGTTTGACATAGAGTCGGATCTGCGATTGATTTAGCAAAGAGTTTGGCTGTGACTGCTGCGGTGAGGGATTGTTTTATGGACGCCTTTTTTTTCGTTAAAAAGAGACAATAAAAAGAAAGCTCCTAAAGCAAGCCCCAGCGAATAAGAAAATTACCCTTGGTTAAACCCCCCCAAAAGACTAAAGTGGCACCACAGTAAAATGGTAAATAGTAAAGCCCCACTCCAAGTAAAGTAAAAAAAAATATAAAAAAAAGAAAAGAAAAGGCCCACAATTCCGTATCTGCTTTGACGATTTTAATTGAAGATATTAGTTTACCTCCAACACAAATTAAAATGGTCTGATCTCGAATGAGAAAACAGACCAGATATTTATTTGCAACAATACAGACGATGAAACCAAAAACAAAGGGTCGAGACACCCGAGCACTTCATGGATGCCTACCTTGATGAATCTGTATTTAATACGAAAACATTACTATTGGAAAATTAGAAGAATCTCATTTTTATGGATCTTAATCAGCTTCAGCTTCTTATTTCCCAGCAGTAACATGGACGCTCCGTTCTGGCATTTCAACATCCACCTCAAATTTCATGGAGCAGTTTCGGCACTTGAAGAATACATAAAATACAATAGCAAGAAGGAGCATGACGAGGACACCAGCAAGTCCTCCTTTAGCAGCTGAGGAGTAGCCTGCTGTGGCCGAGTCTTGTGCAGGGGGGTGTAGGATGTAACCATCCATGGCTTAAAATTAACTACAAAAAGGAATGATTAATTTAGAAGAAAATAAAAGCAGTAAGGTCTCAAGTGAGATTAGAAAGAGATCGCATGCATTGATAATATTACCAAATTTGAGGAGGAAACACAGCAGGAGACAAGTTAGCAGAGCAAGAGTAGATGCTTAATTTTGTTAATAAGGAGATGCATGCATAACAAGTAGAAATTAAGTTCGTGTCCTCTTAAATAGAATAAAAAGAAATTAAATAAAAACCGCATCCAAGAGGAATATCCCTCAAGATCACATAGCAATAGAAGCAGCTAAAATCTCTAATTGCCATAACACAAATAATTTGCTTGAGATAGTTGAGGAATCTTTACCTTGATCAGCTTAAATGCCAGAAGAAATACAGAAACTAATTGAAGGAGGGGCCAAGAAGAATGAACACAAATCTTGGACAATCACAATAAACACACAAAACGCAAGCAAGAATGGAAGGGAGAAGTTTGCAAATGGGGATGGGAAAGTAGAGTGAAGAATGAGACCCTTTTTATACACCATGAGAGACGAGAAACCGGCCCTGCCTTCTACACCTTACTTGTGGGGTTTAATTTTATATATGTGTGTGCGCGCGTGCCTCTCTACCGCATAACCTTCCTGTGGTATCGATGTTCCTTTCACAAAACTGCCTTTTTTTATAAGTAGTGGTGCCTCTCTACCGCGTATCCTCCATGTGGGATCATTGTTCCTTTCACAAAACCGCTTTTCTTATAAGCACGGTACTGCATAACCTTCCTGTGGTATCATTGGTCCTTTCACAAAACCGCTTTTCTTATAAGTAGTTGTGCCTCTCTACCGCATAACCTTCCTGTGGTTCCATTCTTCCTTTCACAAAACCGCTTTTCTTATAAGTAGTGGTGCCTCTCTACCGCATAACCTTCCTGTGGTTCATTCTTCCTTTCACAAAACCGCTTTTCTCTTTCCCTGTGGTCAACGTTTTCATAAATCCATCTGTCTACCCTCTCTATCATTGTAGCTGTATGTTGAAACAGGGCAAAAAAAAAAACACTTTTTTTCTCTTAATTTGATTTCTTAAGCCTGGCAATTTCAATTGGCCTGTAAACTACTGTCAATTTCAATTTCTCTGGTAAGAATTGACCTGTAAAAACATTGCAAGGCTTGGCGATTTCAATTGCGATTAGGGAGAGAAGTAAACTGTCAATATAATTTGTTCAAGAACATGGAGATAACTTAAAGGATAACGAGTTTTCTTGCATTCTACTTGGACAATGATATTTCTTAATTTCTTGAGATAAAAAATTGACTATTGTTTAACGGCAGTAATTTTATTTAAAAAATAACCCAGAATTTGTTTTCACTAATTTTAATCTTAAAGCATGATTTCCTCCCTCTCCTAAATAATCTTCTACCTGATCACCCCCAATAAAAAAAAATCCCCCTTTTGTTTTCAATCTTCTATTTGCCCCCTATATTTATTTTCCATTTGGTTAGTTTCCATATTGATGTTTAATTAAACGGGTGACACTATGCAGCTAACTGGGCAAAAAGATTTTAATATGAAAAAATATTTAGACAACATTAGTATTTTTAAGAAAGTAAGAAGAATCCAATAATTGAATTATTAAATTGATTGAATTTAATAAACTTAATTAATTTAATAATATAAATAAAAAAAATGGAAACAATTATAGATAAGCTGAATTAAATAAAATAATTATCAATTATTAATTGCAAAAAATAAATGCATGACAAATATCTTTTTAATGTTTTTAAAATAATTTTATTTGATAACAAAACAAAAATTAAATAAAAATGATTCATTCATAGTAAAATCATGGCTTCCGCTGCTTCGATTCCCATGTCCTGCTCCTTTCCATAGACTGCCAATTCATTTCATTCAACCAATCAGTTAATAAAACATAGATATTAGCATGCCCCGTCACTGCAACACAACACTCCTCCACTGGGGAGGAACCATCAACCAACCAATATAGGTCATAATAAACAATTAATTCAAAGATCCATTTAAGAAAATTACCAGTCAAGGTCGATAATTTTAATCTCCTTCTGTCCCTCCCTTCCTCCAGGTCGCGGTTGCTATTTTTGCTTTGTAATAGAGAATTCCCTAATTCTTGGTTTAGGGAAAGTGATGAAGGATATCACTGTAGGTCGCTATCTCAAAACTACAACATACAGCAAAGCTGATTAATAGCAAGTGAAACGGGCTCTGCTATAAAATAAAAGAGATAAAAGGTATCAATCTAAAAATAATTATACAATATATCCAAAGAAATCAGTATTTCTATAGCATTGTTATGTATTTATTTTTAAAGAGATTTTTCTTATTCATCTATAATTTGATAATATTTATAAATTATTTATCTATAGTATTTTTTTATTTTTGAATATAAACAATATTTATTTTTTTAATAATATTTTTAATATGTGCCAGATTGATTCGACTATAATTAAGATTGACTCGATTATAATATTAAAAAAGCAAAAAAATTCAATATCCTAGATAGAATGCGTGATGATGAGATGATGAAACCTTCATGATTGAGTGTTTTATTTTCTTTGCAAAACAAAAACAAAACAGACTGTTAAGGCAGCGTTTGGCATTGCGCTTGTAATTACGTTTTGTCAATTGTCCCATCCAAAAATATTAATTTAATGTTATCTTTCTTCTTCGGCCAACTGTGCCTTATTCTTTGAATCTAAAAGTGTCTTATAAAGAAGATAAGCTCACTTCCATGTCTTGCAGTTGAACCCACCGATCAACATAAACCCTCGTGTTGAAATCCTATTTTGCACCTCTAAACTTATAAAAACACCTCTTCCTTTTCCTCTAGTAAATACTAAAAGGAAGACAACTACTACAAGCACAAAAAAAAAATTATCTTTTAAATACAATTCTACTACAAACACAATATTTTAATTTGTTGTGTATTTAATTAACACTCTGAATGTTGTTTTAAAAAATTAAATTTTAAAAAATCACTTTTAAATACAATTCTAAAAGAAATAAATCTTAAACAACAACGTAGT
>Ga0325403_1006503_pt1 | contig 11124 bp, 8 predicted proteins | sample PopdelMetagenome_19_FD_205665 | JGI IMG/M metagenome (GOLD analysis project Ga0325403, IMG submission 205665) | Populus deltoides microbial communities from Bellville, Georgia, United States - Xylem-PdKOR-R4 | ecosystem: Host-associated > Plants > Phyllosphere > Stem > Wood/Secondary xylem...
AAATCTGCAGCACAGAGCCAATAACTGGTCTAACCCTAAACCATGGGGCACGTTCATGCTCTTCAATTTAATTTTTGTACTTAATTTTTTTCCCTTAGAAATCACAACCCCTTGTTTTATTTGATGTGCGAAGAAAAAACTAATGTGAAACCTTTTGAAGGAGGAGGGTAAATGCGTCAATTGAATTAAAATTACTTGGATAAATGCACCAAGTATTCTCGTTCGTTTAAGCTAGCTTCCAACTTAAATACAAATATTATTGCACGTAAATTAGATTATTTAGTGAAACTTTTTATTTATTGTGAATAATAATAGTGTAGATTGTGTTTTCTGTATTGAATTAGTTATATAATTATAAAGGAAGTGGACGTGCTTCATTTTGAAATGAATAAGACATGGCATGGAACACAATAATTTTGTTAATGTAAAAAAAATATTAAGATGTTGAGATGTTATTAACATATTTATTGGTATGAAAAAAAAATTTAATCAAGTGAAGATTAATTTGATATGATTTAATCAATTTAATAGATATAAAAACAATTTAAATGACCGGAAAAAATAAAGTTTGACTAAAAATAAATTTTATAATATTAAAATAAAAACATATTGGATCGACTTAAGTCAATTTGGATTAACTTATTAAATCTATGATCCAAGTTATAAGATTGAGATAATCCTATAAAAAAAATTATAAAACCAAATTTTCAATCAATTTAATTTTAAAAGATAAAATTTAAAAAAATTAATTTAAAAAATATTAAAAAATACAATTTGAGTCAACATGAGTTAACTTACTGGAGGTCATTTAACTAAAATAACTTTATATAAAGTAAGAAATCCCTTGATGATGAAATGTAATAATAACAAAAAAATATATATATAAGAAAAAAGACAAAAAAACCCTTGAATCCAAGTTAAAAATAATTTTAATGGAAGTACAATATAATCATTTTATTTTATTTTAAAAATAAAAAAAATCACCCTACCCAATAGTTTATTATTTTTTTTGTTTTGTAGAATATATTAATTATTTTATTGTAAAAAAATTAATAAAAAACCATTATACCAGCTGACGCCAAAGTTTTATCTTTATGAGTTATAAATTATAATTTTATTTTATTTTAAAAATAAAAAAATCACCCCTGCCGGATAGTTTATTATTTTTTTTTGTTTTTTAGAATATATTAATTATTTTATTATGAAAAAATAATAAAAAACCATCACACCAGCCGATGGCAAAATTTTATCTTTATGAGTTTAAAATTATAATTTTATTATTCCAATTCATATTATCAACGACAAGAGAGCAACGGTAAAATATCTATCCTTTTAGTTTCTTTAATAATAATTTGTGGGCTGAGTTATGAAAGCCCACAAATCCAATCCTCTGCTGTGTAAGCCGACCCAGACATTATACTACTCCACTCCACTATTTTCTGTTTTTCTCCTTTTCCTTTTGTTTTCTTTGAGCTCAAGCCAAACAAACTAAACCCACAACCAACAAAGAAATTAGAGAGACGCATCACAAACAAATATTATTAACCCTCCAAAGCTCAAAACACAGAAAAAAAAGATCTCTCAATAGGCGCCATGGCTGCTCTACAGTACTTGGAGACACAGCGCAACGCGCATCCGGAACTGGACGAGTGGTACAACTCACTTGCAGATCTGTACCAGAAGAAGCTTTGGCACCAACTCACTCTCAAACTTGAACAGTTTGTCGCTCTCGCCGTCTTTCAGGTCTATTTCTCTACGTTTTCTTTCTTTCTGCTCCACTCTTGTTTAATTCTCTTTTCTGCATGTGTCATTGTTTGCTTGTTTGCTTGTGGATGTTAGTTTTTTTTCTCTTTGTGGATCTGTTGGGATATTGTTTTTGGAAATTGTGTCTTAGGTTTCGAGAATTTTGGGGATTTAAGGTTTTGTGGTATAATTAGGGTTTTTAGAGGTGCAGTAAGTCGTTGGATTTGGTAATGAGGAGATTTGTGGTCTTGACTTTGTAATTAGGGTTTCTACGTGTGTCTGTGTGTGCGCTTGAGTTTTGATATTATTATGTGTTTTGGCTTTTTAATAAACTGGGGAAATGAAGCGAGATTTGAATCTGAGTGTTTCTGATATTTGGTTTTCTTGTTCAATTCTTGCATAATTTAACTAGTTGAAGTTGGTTGCGTTGGTGGACTGTTGTTTATGGCTTTTGCATTTTCTTTTTGGTTTTCATTTTTACATGTTGCGGACCGAAATTTGGTAACTGTTTATTATGGTTTAAGATTTATATGATAATCAAGAACTGTGGCTTGGTATTACATGCAGACAATCTGATTTATTTCACGAAGTTTTCATGCACATTGCAACATGTTTAGCAGGAAGATCTGCTACCATATAGGATTGTCTTTGTAGGTTTGGAATCAATATGTCAAAAGCATACAATGATTCTGGTTTTTAATCTGTTGTATTTGCTAATTTTTGTTAGCTTCTAGTAGAGTTTGAAGTGCTAATGGCTGCTCTTCAATGAGGACTTTTGGTACAATTAGCAACCTGTCAAATACCTTGAAAGCTTATGTGCTTAGTTACACAGGCATGCGCACACACACACACTTACACTTATTTTACTCTCTGATTCTCATCCCTTTACCCCTTCCCAATATACAAGAGTGCTGCTGTTTTCTGTATTTATTCACTTCCTCACTTGTATTAAAGTAACTTTCCTTAGGTTTGTTAGCATATATGACTCATATACTTATTTTTTATTTTTTGTTCGTTAAACTCCAGGCTGGTGATGCTCTAATACAGTTTTATCATAATTTTATCACCGACTTTGAGACAAAGATCAACCTTCTCAAGCTTGCACACTTTGCCGTTATAGTTTCTCGGCGTTATGCAGAGAAAGAAGCTGCCATTAGCTATCTTGAGGGGGTGATTGAAAAGCTTCGAGCAACTAGAGAACAGCGTATAGAAGAACCAGTCCTTTACATTAAGATGCAAATAGCCATATTCAAGCTTGAGCAGGGGGATCAGAAAGAGTGCAAGAAGCTTTTAGAAGATGGAAAGAGTACCCTTGACAGTATGACTGATATAGATCCATCCGTGTATGCCAGTTATTATTGGGTTTCGTCTCAGAACTATAAACATCGTCAGGAATTTGCTGAGTTCTATAAAAGCGCTCTTCTTTATCTGGCATATACAGCAGTGGAGTCCCTCTCAGACTCATTTAAGCTGGTATGATTATAGATGTCCAAATATCTGATACAAAAGACTGATGGTGGTGTGGCTTTCTGCCATTATATTTGAGCTCTATATTTTCTCGGTTTCTTTTGACATGCTAGCTTTGGTAATATGCATGGAAATTCTAATGCCAGATATCTAGATCTTGGTTCTCTGTAGCAATTGTTTATTTTGATTATTCCATGCCCATGGAAACATTAAAATATTGTCTCGCCAATTTAAGTCGGGGATCAATCTCTCATTTCTTTCAGACCAGTATTATTTTGGCATTCTTCATGGGGGAAGTATGATGATCTGAAGAAAGTTCAAGCAGTGAAGTTTGGTTGTGCTTTTGTGGGTCTAGGTGCTCAACTGAGCAGTTTGTGTTTTTATTTTGTTTTTCATATCTCCTGCTAACTTGGATATATTATAAGTAATGACAATTTAATTATTTTGAATTGCTACAAGTTCAAACCAGAGAAAATGAACTTGCCATCAAGTATAAATGAATTAAATTATTTTTGACAATGTCTTAGGCATTGTGACGATTGTCAATGACTCCTGGGTTAACGTGAATTCTTAATAGTGGTTTGTAGTTTTTTACACTACAAGCTTTAAGATGGATGGTAATTATTCTCCTAAAGCATCAAATTTTGAAGTTTTAGTATATAATAAAGATGTCTAAACATCAATTAATCTCTAGGAGTCTTGATTTCTGAAGCTCTAGTTTTAATTGATTTGCTTAAAGTTATTATTTGTCTGTTTGGAATGAGAATTTATTTTAGCGATGATGTTTTGGCTGGAATTGGAATTTATGAGCATTAGGTCTGATGAAATATAGGTTGTATGGATTGTTTCTTACAGTTACTGGCACTGGTAACAGATTTTTATGAAGGAAAGAGTTAAAACAAACAGAATAAATTCCTTGGTTAAATGGTTTATATGCTTCTACTTTGCACATGTCTTGTGCTTTGCATTATCAATTATGACATGGTGTTCACGTTCACAATTTGATTCAATTTCTTATCTTTTCTTTTTAGGATTTGGCATTTGATCTTTCTCTTTCTGCGCTTTTGGGGGATAACATCTACAACTTTGGAGAGTTGCTGGCTCATCCTATAGTAGGAATATCTTCATCTCTGTTCCTTTTCTCTTTATAAATCTGTAGAGCTTTCTAACTACATTGTGGGTTTGGGATGATGAACATTTAATTTACTTCACAGATAAAGAGCCTACTGGGCACTCAGGTTGAGTGGCTCTACTACATTCTCCAGGCATTTAACTCTGGTGACTTAGTTCGCTATCAAGAATTGTGTCGTGTGCACAACACTGCCCTGAGGGCCCAGCCAGCATTAGTTCAGAATGAGCAGAAGCTATTAGAAAAGATTAACATTCTCTGCCTAATGGAAATTATCTTTAGGTATGTGTATTAGTAATATCTTTTTACTTGTGGTTTGATGGCCAAAGTATAGCAGATCATGTGCCTCTTGTATAAGATTATTGCTGGCTGAAATTAAATTTGCTTCCTTGCAGCCGTCCTTCTGAAAATAGAACTATTCCATTAAATGTTATTGCTGAGCGCACAAAGCTTTCCGTTGAGGATGTGGAGCATCTTCTCATAAAGAGTCTCTCTGTAAGTCCAACTTTCTCTCTCAATATTGATGTTGGAACTTGGATGAGGTGCATAAATTTTGTTCACTTAATAAGATCCATCAGCATTCTTTTCAGTGGCAAACTATGTAGTTTCCATAAAGAAACCTTTTCAGATGATATATATATATATATATATATATATATATGGAAGCCCAAAAGGCGAATTGCTCATCCCATTTTCATATATGTTCATTGCGTACATGCCTGACTGCTAACATTGCTACAAACATGCAAGCAAACTTAAAACTCTTTTAACCTTTTTGGAGGCTTGAACAAAAGCAAGCACTCACCTAATTGAAGTGAAGCACATGGTTCCAAAACGTCATCCTCTCTCCCTAGTTCAAAAGAACTACCAACGGGGAAAAAACTGAATCAACAAGCACCAAAGAAAGCAAAGGATTTGAATTGATTGGTAGTTTTTGGTCTGAGGAATTCTTGATGCATAGAAATGTAGAACATGGACTGTTTTGTTTCACATCCTGTCAGGAAATAAGTTGCATATAAACATAAAAGGGGAAAAAAAGAATTGGGAAGATGGAAATAGTTAAGAAGAGGGCAATTAGTGCATGTTTTATAGGTGCTTTGTGCTCCACGAAGAGTATGCCCTTCTGCTCCTACTGAATGCACCTCACTTGTTGGCAAAAGGAGCTTTTCTGCATTATTTGTGTATAACTAGCTGCAATTTGGCTAAAATGAGTACAACTTGTTTTGTTTTCAAGCTTTTCACTTTGAACCCAAAAGACTTGAGTTGTGTAATGTGTGCCCAAAAGAAGCCAAAAGATCTAGTGTGCATGGAACTGCTTTGCTAAATTGTTGTCCTGAATTTGTATCGATATTCAATTGCTATTGATGCTTTGTGCTGCTTTGCAAAATAATCAAATTTCCAACCAATGGCAAAAACATTTGAAGGCATAAAATTGTTTCAGCATTCCCTCATGAATTATGACATTGACAAAATCTAGAACTGCATTAACTCAAATTTGAAAATTTCATTTGCTTCTCTGTGCACCTTTTATTGTTTGAAGTTTTTACACAGTGGAAAGCTAATGCTATGATTTTGGCAACAGGTCCACCTTATTGAGGGTATAATTGATCAAGTCGAAGGAACAGTGCACGTTTCCTGGGTACAGCCAAGAGTTCTGGGGATTCCACAGATCAAATCCCTGCGAGATCGATTGGACAATTGGTTGGATAAAGTACACACTGCTTTGTTATCAGTGGAGGCAGAAACACCTGATCTAGTTGCATCATAATCCCCCCCCCCCCCACCAATTTCTTCTTCTTGATTTCCTTTCAGCCAACTGTAACACTTTCTTAATACAAAAGGCGGATATTGATGGGTAGCAAAATGAAGAGACAAGCTGTAAGTCACATGGGCAGTTGAGTCAAATTTGCATGCTTCCTTTCACATTGCAGAATCCTTTTTCCTGAATCATCAATTTTTTCTTAAAGGAGCTGCACGTGTACTTTTTTCACTTGGGATATTATATAATGTGGTCTGCCTGGAGGTAAGGTGAATTTGAATGCAAAGAAAAGCTTTTCTGCGTTTAGCATGGTTATTACTTGTTAGACCATGTATTGGTATTTCTCGCTTAAGGCGTTCAAGATGTGATCCGCATATTTGTGGGAGCAACTGCATTTAATTTCTGGTAGACATTCAGTTGTTGGTTCTTTAAATGCATAAGCACTGCTGCTAAGTTGTTTCATGTTGTGTGCTGTTTCTGTGCATGTACGTCTTTATTACCGTAACTGGCAATAAATCTAACCCCAATCAATCCCATATTTAGAGGGATTTTGTGGACGTCATCTGGTTCTTTGGATGCCTATAAATAGATTTCTCTAGTCAACCGAAACTGTGATCCCTGAAAAGTCTTGGTAATCTAGGTTTCCAGAAGGTATTCCGTCAGTTTTCGTTGCGGAAGCAAATGCGATGCCTGTTTTGTACAGGGCTTACCGAATCTTTTCAAGTTGTATTTGGGTCTGGGACTGAATAGTGGAGAGAGATGCATCTCTTACACAGAAAGACTTTCGAGGTTTCCCATGAACTCTAAACCAATATTTATCTCAAAAAGAATAACATAAGTTTGCTGACATCGCAAGGTATTCGTTTATAATGAACAAAGCCGAAGTTTTGTGAAGTCAAAGCTCAGCAAGCAGTTGCTGACTGAGCTACAGGCTGCCGTGGAAGATGGAGCAGTGGAGGTTGGGGACCCAATGCCCCCGCAGTGCGTTCAAAGGCGCTGGATTGCAGTAAAAGCCCGAGTTCTCCATTTTAAGGAAAGATGGGCCGACAGCAGTAGGCTAGGCCATATACTTGTGTTTATACTCGAAGCCAATACAATACAAGCGTTGCCAAACCTGCGCTATCTATTCTTTTATCTCTGATTATTCTCTAGTTTAATATATATATATATAGTAGAAGAGCCTATCCATTAATTGTAGTGTGGCTTTTCTAGGAAACATAACATCTTATGCTCTTAACTCGCAATCGTCGACCATCAATCTCAACACAGCCGACCTCAATTCTACATCATATAATTCTCGCCATTATATTTCTTAAAACTTATTCACGAAAATTACTTATTTTGGGAGTTGAGTTGTTTCTGGGTGGACAAGGTCTATACGGGTTTGTTGATGGCAACGATATCTGTCCACTTGAATTTCTTCAACAACACATCAGCCCCAAGTCTCTAATTCTTGGTTGCACTGCTTTGAAAGCTGTTTGGGACACATTATCTTTTATTTTGGCCTCACCTTCCATTACTCGTATAATGTCCTTTCATTCAGCTTTACTGGGATTGAAGCAATCTCTGGATGAGACCGTCACAACATATCCGTAGCGAGGTATTTTCCCGTGCGTGCTAAATCATATGCTTTTAGTGTTTTTATTCAATTTTATACCATGGTTGAAAAGCAATTCAACACTAGCATTAAACAGCTCTAGATAGATTGTGGCTATGAATCCATCTCTGTGATGTCGGCATTGTTCATTGCTTGAGTTTTCTACTTTCTTTGCCCGTACGTACTGTCATCATAAAATGAACTATCGCTCTTCTCCGTGTGTTTTTCTTGGCTATAGCCTTTTTTATTTTGGTTATCATTGTATGGATTTGCATTTTTTTAATATAAGACGTCATTGCACTTCCCCTTCAAGTCCTTTCTGTCAGTTCCCTCTTCCTCATTAGACACCTGGGGGTCTATTATCCTAGCCAAACTTTTCAAAGCCTTCCTTCTTTTCCATCCCTACCATCAACTCCATCTTCTTCCTTCCCTTCGATCTCCCTCCCCTTCTTTTCCTTACCCCCGTCCCTATCACCGTCTCGTATCGTCTTTCATTCTCTTTTTTTCATTTTTATCTCCGTTTTCCTTACTTGGTCTTAACTTCATGGTCGATCTTAGTCCCTCCTCTCCTCTTTCTTTACCGTTTTCTCCTCTATACCATCGTATCTGCATCATCCTATGACCTTATATCATTGTCCATTTACTTCTCAACTAGTTCTTGTCACCATTACTAATCCTGAGTTCATTCTTATGACAGTTTATTTTACCAAGGCTGAGAAATATAATAGTGGCAATCTGATTGTTGGTTATCGAGATTTCAGCCCTTATTTGTAATAACACATGGTTGTTGTTTCCTACTCTGTTTTCATGAATATTATGAGTTGTAAATGGGTTTATATGATTCTGTTGAATGCTATAAGGCGTGCCTTGTGGCCAAATGGTATCACTAGCAGGAGGGGTTGATTTTGAGGAGATGATCAACCTGGTTTTCAAACAATCTTGAGCATCAGTCCCTCTCATGGCTGACCGGTTCGTTAGTTAGATGTGCATAGTGCCTTTCTCAATAGGGCATCTTAACACTGATGTGTCTATGCAGCAACACCCAGGTTTTGTTGATCTTACTTCGTCGCATCATATTTGCAAACTTCATCGGTCTTTGTATACATCAAAATAGGCGTCCTGGATTTGGTTCGATCGTCTCCATAGCTACTTAATTTCCTTGGGATTTCATGGCTCTCAGGCTGATCCTTCACTCCTCATTCTCTATATCATGAAGGCTACGATATATACCTTAATCTATACCAATGGTATATTTCTAACCAATAAAATCAAACATGGGATATCATGTCGTGATCACAATTCGGACAATTTTGACCATTGTTGCTTCCCAGTCTTGGCCTTTTTTACCAGATAGATGTAAAAAATGTGTTTCTTCATGGTTATCTCAAAAAGGACATCTATATGCGACTCTTATTGGGTCTGCCCAATTCTTTTTCTGAGAATGTTTGCAAGTTGAAACGTTCATTGTATGGTTTGAAAGAAGCTTCTCATGCATGTCTAAGAAATTATGTTCTACTTTGAGGAAGCTTTCTTTTGTGCAAAGTCGTTATGACTCGCCTTATTTATTCATCAAACATTAGATGGTATGCATGACATTCTTCTTATTAGCGCTAACTTTGTTCATAACTTCAACAATCCTTGAGTTCATCCTTCCACATGAATGACAAAGGTTCTCTCCACCATTTTTTAGGATTGGAGGTTCATGCGACTTCCAAGGAAATCTTCTTGAATCAACGTAAGTATACTACCAATCTTATTTCCTTTGCAGGTTTTGTTGATGCTACTCCTGTTGATACACCAATGGAGGTCAATCTTAGGTTGAGAAAGGAAGGGGAACTTTTGTCGAATCCTACTCTCTACCGCCAGTTAGCTGGGAGCTTGGTTTACTTGACTATTACTCTGTCCAGACATTGCTTTTGTTGTTCAACAAGTGAGCCAATTCCTAGTTTTTCCTCGCCATCTTCACATGGTTGTAGTTCATCGCATCATACCACTTATGAGTTGCTCGTTCCATTTGATTCTCCATTAACTTTGACAACTTACTACGATACTGATTGGTTGGCTGTCTAGACAGCCATTGTTCTCCCACTGGCTCATGCATATTTCATGGTAATGCTCTTGTTTCTTGGAAGGACAAGATACAAGCAATGGCCTCCAAGTTTTCTAACAAGGTTGAATGTTGTGCTATGTGCACTACACGTGCTAAGATCATTTGGCTTTGAGGTCTGCTTGTTGAGATCAAGGTTTTGCTCAAACCAATCCTACCCTTGTTGAGATCAAGGTTTTGCTCAGACTAATCCTCCTCTTACAGAAGTTTTGACTCGACATCAATTCTTAATTGGCAGCAAATTGCTGCTGATTGATCTCTCAGCATCAATTTGTTATCAAGTCTATTTTAGACAATAAAGCTATTATTGACTTTAATCTATTATAAATACTTTATAAGTTGCGCACCATTTATGACACCAATTTAAAGACAGTTCAACATTTCAACAAATGATTTCTTCCCCCCGCCTATTTATAAAAATTGGTAATACGTGCAGGACTGTGAAAGCAAAGTTTTCCCACCAGCACGCTCCATAAAGGAGAGAGTAGATTGATTCCACCTGATTCCCTCACCAATGTCATCAATAAAAATTGACCTCACAGGGGAAGACCACAAACAAGTGACTTATTTAGAAGGTTTAGGATACTGGTGATGAAATTAATTTCCTTTATACATGTTCTCTTTATCTATAAAGGAAATGTAAAGAATTCAATAGCATATCACTCTTGCCTGACAAATGGTGAGGAGCTCATGTCAGTACTGTAGAATGAATCCTCAGCTCCACCATAGTAATTATCCTCTTTCTCCTCATCCCACTTCAGAACCTCCCTTGTGTACTTAAATGCCTCATCAATTGTCACTCGGTCCCTTGCCCTAGCTTGCCATACAAAAAGTTTACGGCCTGTGATGGAAGCATATAGATCTTTAAACTTCATTGCAACATAGTAGTAGGCCTGGTGAGCAAGTGATTGGTTGTTGTGGTGAGGTTGCACCGGACTGAAGTCATTAAACCACTCACAAGCACTCAAGTGCACCCGATTAACCTTCTCTTCAAAGACATCGTACTTGTTAAGTATCAGCACAAAAGGTGTATCCTTAAAGCAAGGGTGCCTAATCATTGTCTCAAATAGCTCCTTGCTTTCTATCATCTTGTTCCGAAGTAGAGATCCAGTGCCACTACTCTCTGGAACAAGCCACATTTGATCGTAGTCACTAAGGGCTACACAGAATACCACTGCTTGAACGTCTTCAAACATTTCCACCCATTTACATCCCTCATTCATTCCCTTTGCATTTACTCTAATCAGTTGATATCTGAAAAAAGAAAATTGCAGGCATGAATACTCGAATTCAGCCAACATAATGAAAGAAAAAGGAGTATC
>Ga0325403_1006509_pt1 | contig 11121 bp, 4 predicted proteins | sample PopdelMetagenome_19_FD_205665 | JGI IMG/M metagenome (GOLD analysis project Ga0325403, IMG submission 205665) | Populus deltoides microbial communities from Bellville, Georgia, United States - Xylem-PdKOR-R4 | ecosystem: Host-associated > Plants > Phyllosphere > Stem > Wood/Secondary xylem...
AAAAATAGCCAAAAATATAGGGATAACCTTTTCTTCATAACCCCGAACAACATTTATCATATACCAACAAAAATATCTAAAATTGCTTACCGGGACTTGAATGGCATGTTTTAAGCTTTTCACTGAAAAAATCTAAATGTCCATTAAATAAAAATACTTTCATATTTACATCTCGATTATTCTATTTTAATAATTGAACCTATATGAAAAAAATTATTAAAATTTATGGCTTAGTCGTAAAAAGTAAAAGATAATTTCAAAAATAAATACAGTTTTTTTTTCTCATTAACTAAATTTGCAAATGATCTCAACAAAAAAAAAAACAATGACAATAAATATATATCTTATAATGGCCATTAAAAAAGATAAACATAACTAGATTAGCTGAGTGCAATTCATTTTGAAGAGATCAATTATGATCATAATAGCCAAACAATGATATGATGAACTCTATCATAAACTAAGGTGATAAGTTTTTCATGCTGATGATAAAAATGAATAATAATGAATAACAATCCTCAAACTACATTTTAAGGGCAATGACAAATGGAGTTAATGAGTTAATGTGAAAAAAGCAAAAATGAGGGATAAATTATACTCAATTAATGATAAAAAAAAAATGAAGAACATAGGAAGACAAACTCGTGGTAAGCATTGAAAGTAATCGGGCCGCTAAAACAATTCAAGCAAGTCGGTAACTAGTTATTGATATTTTTAAAGCTTAAGGTCTTCAAAGATACAAATGACATAAAAAGAAATATTGAACTTTTACAATGTATAAGTTATGTTTTCCTTTGACTTCACAAATAAATTAGAATAAGTCACTACTATAACTTTCAATTCATTGAGCTATGTGCTTTATAAATTATCTCAAAGACAATATTTTCTTGAATATGATTATTAGGAAGGATGTTTTTAGTTTGGCCATAACATCAAAAATTTAAAACTTGTCATCACATTATTTTTGGCCCTATCATAAAGAACTTTAAGCATTACCATAAAAAAGTTTAGCCATGTCACCAAGAAGTCTAAGCCTTACAATTGGAAAATCTAAAGCCCTGCCACCAGGAAGTTTCAAGCCTTGCCATCAATAAATTTTAAGCCCTATCATAAGAAAATTCAACCTATGCAACTAGAAGTTCAAGCCTTTCTATCAAGAAATTTCAAGCCTCCCATTAAGAAGTTCAAGCTCTAAAACTAGAAATTCCATGTCCTATCATAAAAAAAATCTAAGCCTTATCATAAAAAAAAGTTCAAGTTGAGTCTTAATCAAGACATCATTAGACGAATCTTATAATCAGACAAGTCAAATTAAATTCTACAATCAAGACTATTTTAATTAATTTTTTATTTTATTTTGAGTGTAGTCACCTTTCTATAAGACTATTTTGTTTTATATGTTATGAGAGTAGTTTCCTCTAGCTGAAACTATTTTTTTTTAAGGATAATTTTCTCTTAACAAGACTATTTTATTTATTTATTTTGTTATAAGGGCAGTTGCTTCTTGATTAGACTATTTTATTTGTTTTTTTATTTTTATTTTGAGTGTAGTCGCCTCTCGATGAGACTATTTTATATATTTTTGTTTTGAAGGTAGTTGCTTCTTAATAAGACTATTTTTCCTGTTATGGAGGTAGTCGTCTCTTGACAAGACTGTTTTATTTATTTTTTGTTTTAAGGGTCATCACCTTTTAATGCGACTGTCTATTTTATTCATTTATTTTGTTATGAGGATAGTTGCCTCTCGAAACTATTTTATTTGTTTTTTTTATTTTTAAGATTAGTTACCTTTTGACAAAATTGTTTGTTTTTATTTTAAGCTAAAGTCATAAAAAAACCCTTTCTTTTAGTTCCTTATAAAATTACTGTACAAAGTCAAAGGAAAATAAATTTTTCATTTTCTTTGTACCGTAAGTATTGTAAAGACTTAGTTGTTATAATTAATTTTTGAACCTCAATTTTTCAATGTTTTTTTTAATATAAAACTTTTTTTAAAACCATCTTCTTATGTAATTTAGTCCATTTACAGTCATTTCATGATTTTAAGCACTTTTGTTTTATTTTGTATAAGTTCTTATAGTAAGAAAACAAAAAAGAAGAAAACAAAATCAAGGGGTGAAATGATGAGCAAAAAAAAAAGGGAGACCAAAATGATGGATGATCAAATATTATAATGGAAGATCATATAAATGAGAGGAAAAAAAAGAGAATTAAGCAAAATTGGAAAAATTATATACAAATACTAGTTCAAAAGGAGAATAATGTATAAAAAAATTAATTTTTTCAATTTAGGTTTTTTCTTTTTTGATAGGAACTCGAACAATATAAGTAGAAAAGATTAAATGAAAATTCTCAATAAATAGAAAGACATAAAAAATGCCCATACAAACAAGGACATAGAAAAAAAAGAATAACACCTTCTCTTATCCGGAAAAAACTAATCCTAACAAAAGACAATTCACAACATCAATTGTCTTTTTTTCACTCTCTAGTTGCTCCCCCTTTAGTTCCCAATTTTTCTTCTTTCTTTTAGTCACATAACCTTCTTTTATAGGTAAAAGTGCTTGGAAATTAAAGTTTTTGTTTGAAGTATATTAAACCATTATTACATGGCAAACAACTGTCTTAAGTTCAATACTTATTAAATATGGTTAGAAGTATGTTAAGTCATTCATATTTACCAATATCATTATGGATGTATACATTATAAACTTTCATATATTTATTAAATAAGGTTACTAGCGAGACAATTCTAAAAACACTTTATGAATTGTGAATTGATGGGAAATCTAGTTTAAAGCACTTGCATATTTAGGGTTGCTTGATATAAGTATAAATTTATAATCCACTTGAAAAAAAATTCAAGAATTCATTAGCTATTTAGAAAAATCTAAAGGGTATAAATTTTCTTATTGTAACCATAACGCAAGAATTATGGAAACTGGAAATGTTAGGTTTATTAGAAATGATGAAGTTAGCAAAAGTGAAAAACATACAATATAAAAATTTAAGAAGTTAAGGTACAAGTTGTATCACCTTTTACATCTTTTAAAAACATTTCTTCTCTAATTGTTAAATAGTTTAACAATTACTAAGAATAACAATTGAAAGATTATACATCCCATAATGAAAACATTATTAATAAACCTATAATAGATAAACCACAAGAAATAATATTAAGAAGGTCTCAAAAATAGGGAATATATGTTATTTCAAATAATTATGTGGTTTATCTATAAGAGTCAAAAATTAATTAAGGAATTAATGATGATTTGGTTTGATTTTCATTTGCCACTAATAGTGGTAATTCTAATAAATAGATAGATGTAATGAAAGATGAACTAAAATCTATGTAACAAAATAAATTTTGAGACTTTGTTGAATTACCTGAAGGTTGCAAAAAAATCAGATGTAAACAGGACTTTAGAATTGAATGAGACTTAAATGGCAACATTAACATTGACTATAAAGAGAGGACGAACAATGCTATGCTTTTTACCCATTATTTTACTCAAAAAGATGACATTGACTATAAAGAGATCTTTTCACTAGTTTATATAAAAAAACTCACTCAAGATTATTGTGATTTTGTTAGCTTATTGACTTAGAGTTACATCATATGAATGTTAAAAATATTATTGTTATAAATAGTAGTTTTAAAAAAGAAGTCTATGTGGATTTTTAGTTGAAGGAAAGAAAAACATGGTGTATAAGCTTAAGAAATCAATATACAAACTTAAATAAGCTTCCAGATAATGGTATCTTAAGTTTATTGATACTATTATTTTCTTTGAATTTTTTTTAAAAAATATTGACCTTGTAACTAATTTTTTGGTTTATTAAAAGAGACCAAGAAATTACTCTCTTACAACTTTGAGATGAAAGACATTAGAGAGACAACTCATATGATTATGGTAGAAACATTCTAATGAAAGCATATTTTTTAATTGCAATAACTCTTTTCTATGAAAAAACCTATCATGATATAAAAAGAAAGTTTTAAAAAATATTAAAATAATATCTCAATATTTTGTATGTGATTGAAGGTAAAAAATAATTTATAAATGTTATAAAATTATGTCAAAAATATATTTAGAAAATTTAAAAACTATTTTTTCAGTGAATATTGATGAGCTAATTTTTTTTCCATATCAACCATATACTAATTAGAAACAAATTTTTAATATTCATATAAAAATCTATAACATTATTTAAGAACCATGAAAAAATGAATAATAATTGAAATATCATGCTAAGCCTTTTTTTTAATATAGTGTATTTAAAAAACATTAAAAAACAAATAGAAAGTGGATAGGGCTGGGCACATGAAAAATATAAAGAAGGCTCGCACTCACAACTTTATGCTTATAGCTTTTTTTTAAGGGGTTGATAACATGTCGTCTACCTTTTCATTTTTGCACGACGCATCATTTACATGCTCAATTTTTTGTCATTAAAAAGGTGGTTAAAAAATCAAGTTAGGGTTTTTTTTCCCCAAAATATCATTTGCAATCTATTTTCACATAAAAATAACTAATAAATACCTTTATAATCTCAATGAATTAATTTCTCATCTCAAATACCCTTATCATTTTAAAACTCTTGATCAAATTATCTTAACAAAAACAATTGAATGCAAAAGTAGAATTAGATGTAATGACACTACTAAAACATTTAAGGCCTTAGTAAAGGCGTGGAAGTCTTTGTTGAAGTATGAATATCTTAATTCACTTACCATAATTTATTTTTTTTAATGTAATTATTAATTATAATTTTTTTATTGCATTTAATTTTTTTTGTTGCAAGGCTCATCCAAAATTAAGGTTAATTTGAGAATACATTTTCATCGCTTGGATATCCTTAAAGAGACATGGGAAAGATATAGCAATTTAGCTCAAGTACAAATACTAGACATAAGGTTCAAAGATGAGAAAGAGAAAAGAATATTGATGACATTGAATAAAAACAAGCAAATAATAGGATTTATTTAGAGAACTTCCATCTTTTTATTGTGAAAGGTTTACATCAAAGCTAAGAACCTAAGATCCATTATCTTGTACTCCATTTGTGTCAATAACATCTCTTAAAATAACAAGCATCAATTACAAATGATTATTCTTGAGATTTAAGAGAAATGACTAGTGCAATGAAAGAAATTGCATGAGCCATTCTAAACACAAACAATTATGTTCAAAATGAGGCAAAAATATTTGAAGCAATAAATAAATTAGGAATGGAAGGAGCTAATCACCTAGATGTGGTTTATTGTCTTATAGGTTATCCTAATTGTATAAGAATTTTTTTACATGTCCATATGAGCTTCACATCAAATGGTTGACTAGAGAGATGAGAGTTGATCTCCTAGATGTGGTTTATTGTCTTATAGGTTATCCTAATTATATAAGAATTTTTTTGCATGTCCATATGAGCTTCATATCAAATGGTTGACTAGAGAGATGAGTTGGTGATATGTTATTGGCTCGATTAAAATTATGCATGTTATTGATTAATTAAAACTATCAAAACTATTATAAATTAAGACGTGATATTTATGTGATTATTAAAAACTAAGTTTGAAGTTGAAATTTCTTGTTGCATGGTAAGATGTTGTAAGAATTAAGGATGACAAATGTTTTAATACTTGAATTATCAATTTTATAATGTTGACCCCATTATCTCATGAGACATGTCTCAAATGCTGCAACTGGAAATTTGAATTCATAAGATTCTTTTCCACCAACATGATTGGTGGTCAGCTTGATTTTTTTTATTTTTTTCATACTAGAAAATTATCAAATACAAATGAAAATACTAGCCGGAAAAAATCCATTAGTAAATTATGATAAAATTTACCAATAAAATATTTTCTCTTTATGTCTATCGATATATACCGATGAAATTTTTTTTATTGGTGTATATCGAGAGAATTATAGTGGGAAATGAAGAAATGAAAAGAAAAAAAAAATAACATGTCATTGTTACATACGATATTATCGACAAAATAAACTTGTCACTAATATTCTTCAATAAATTCATCGGTAATATTTAAGTTATAACTTAGTGATTGACATCCCCTCTCTCCCTCCCCCATTTCTTTATTTTTCTTTTTTTCTTTGTAAAAAACAACTACCCCTTTATTTTATCACAAATCAAATTCTCATCATCACAAATCTAGCGACCCTAACACTCAGTCTGTTAGCATCCATGTTCTGATTTAATTTCTTTTGAAGATTTCCAACATCAAATAAGCAAAACTATCTATTTCTTATTTTAACCCATTTTTTAAATGTTAATTTTCTTGGCATTTTGGTATGGTATATGTAGTTTGTATGTGTGTTTACTTATTGAATAGCCTTTTTCCATAGAAATTTATTATATGAATTCATGATTTGTATATGTTAGAGTTTGTTTGAGATTTTGAAAAATCATATTTGTTTGTAATTTGATGAAATTGATTTCGATTTTGTGATTTAGGTGTTTTGTAAATAAATAAATAATGACTTATTTAATGAATATCTTTCATATTTTATCAATTTCATTGTTAAGTTGAAAATTTTGGTAAATATGAAGGAATTTGAATCTTTGTAGAAAATTGATAATGATTAAGGGTACTATTATAACAAATTGAATAAGTTTGAGTTAAATCAATGATAACTAATTTATTTAGTTTACATAATTAATTATTACATGTAGTCATCAATATTTTATATAGGTTTGATTTAAGTAATAGATGATCATTCTTGAATGTATTAAGTTTCACCCGAAGAGTTGCGCATGATTAATTATTGTAATGAGATTGATGGTTTTATTAATTACTCACTATCTAATCCAAAAAATATTGGTGGAGGCGGTATTAGATATACATGTAATATGTGTACAAATAAAAGTTTATCGATCCAAATATTATACAATGCATCTTCTACAAAAAGAATTTATGGAGAAATACTTGTGTTGGTTTGCGTATAGAAAACCATGTGTTCTTTACAAGAACATGGTAGAGAGGATGACTGAGTTAACTTCTAATTCTAGCAACGTGCATGAAGTTGTAGATGATAATAATAATAATTTTTATAGGAGTAGATGCGACATGAATGAATTAAAGTTATGTAAATAAATATTTAATCATAGATGAAGAATTAAATATAGATGTAATTAGTATTTTTCAAACCACAATTAACTTTCCTTGATATCAACAAGAATGTTGCATACACATATATATCTTATTGCAATTATAGTTTGATAATTTGAGTATGTATTTGCTTCCCAAAACTAATTAAACTATAATTAAAACTGCTCAGCATTTTACTGTGGACTGCACAGTGCAGTCCACAGTAAAACGTTGAGCAGCTGCTTTCTTCCCACTTTTTTTTGTTGCTTTTTTACCTTTTTTTAAGCTGTTTTTTTCTTTCTTTTTTTTTAATGAATATTTTTTTGTTTAATTTTTTTTGTTAATGTTAAATTTTTTTCTATTTAGTTACCAAACTTTCATGACACGGGTTCCGAGTTTGACGGGTTAACCCGGATTTTTTTTTTCTGGTTTTCTTTTTAATTAATTATTTTTTGAGTGCAGTCCATAGTGAAATGCTAGGGGTGAGCAAAAAAACTGAAAAACCAATTAAACCGAGAAAACCGAGAAAAAAATAACCGAAAAAACCGAACAAAAAAAAACCGATTAAACCGATTAAAATTTTTATAAAAATTTTCGGTTCAGTTCAGTTTCGGTTTTAGAAACCTGAAACCGGAAAAACCCCAACCGAATCGAACCGGTTCGGTTTAAGGGGTACTATAGTATAAATACAAAAAAAAAACACGTTATCTTTCTTAACCCTAGCCGTCCTTCTCCTTGCTCCTGAGCCGCTCCCTCAGCTCACAATTCACAATTTCACAATTTCACATCTGTAACAAAATCAATCCATCTTCATCTACAGGACCACAGCCAGCCACATCCCTCTCTCACCATCTTCATCTTCAAACGCCAGTCAGCCACATCCCTCTCATCCCTCCCTCACACGGTCACACCCAACCTTGAGTCCAACTCCAGATTTAGCAAAAAAGACACAAAAAGAAAAAGCAGGAAGGCATTCGTCATTTGTTGTGGGGGGTTTGTAAAGCACTCCACTCCATGTTTTTGAAACGCTGCAGCTGCAATTCCTTCACTAGCTAGATCTACTTGTTTGGCTTTGGACATTCCTTCCACTTGAATCCACAGAGAGGAGAGGAAGCTTGGAGTTTTGCTAAGGAAGTTGCATTTGTTTCTGGATCCAAGCGTCATCATTTGAATCCAAGGATACATGTTTCGCTTTATCTTCTTCTTCGCTTTTAGCATGTAAATTTCTAGTTTTTTTTTTTTTTATAAATTAAATTCGATCATTCTGTAGGATGTCTTGTTGTTGTGGTGGTTAATTGAGAAGCAGGCTTGTTTAGCTTAAAAATGGAGGAACCACTAGGTGACGAAGGGGCTAGAAAGGCCTCGACTTCAGAGAGACAGGTTTTCCGGTTTTTCTATTAAAAAACCAAACCGAACCGAACCGAAACCGGTCGGTTCAAACCGGTTTCGGTTTGAATTTTTAAGTTTTTTAAAATTTGATTTTGGTTAGTTTTTTAGTAAAAAACCGAACCGAACCGGTTTTGCTCACCCCTATGAAATGCTGATCTGTCTTTTTTTTTTTTTTTGCCTTTTGCTTTGTTTTTTTATGCAATTTTTTTCTTTGTTTTTATTTTAATGAATATTTTTTGTTTAATTTTTTTTTGTTAATTTTAAATTTTTTTCTATTTAGTTATCAAACTTTCATGACACAGGTTCCGGGTTTGACGGGTTAACCCAGATTTTTTTTCTAGTTTTTCTTTTTAATTAATTTTTTTATTTATTATTGTAATTATACTAAAAGGCATCAGTGTTTTACTGTGGACTGCACAGTGTAGTCCACAGTAAAACACTGATGATTTACCTTTTTTTTTGTTTTTATTTTTTTACACTGATGAGTTTAGTTTTTTTTGGCTGGGCTATTTTTTTTTAATTTTTTTTTGTTTTTTTTAATGTCTTTCTAGTTTTTTTTTGCTTTTTTTTTTCTTTGAATGATTTTTTTTTGTTTAATTTAGTTTGTTAATATTAATTTTGTTTTTATTTAGTTATCAAACTTTTATGACACGGATCCCGAGTTTAACGGGTTAACCTGATTTGACAAGTTAACCTAATTTTTTTTGCTTTTTTTTGTTTTAATTAATTTTTTTCATTTAGTTTAGTTTGTTAACGTTGAATTTCTTTCTATTTAACTTCGACTTCCATGACACATATCCCGAGTTTAACAGGTTGACCTGGTTTTGGACTGCACAGTGCAATCTACAGTCCAAAGGCTGAGCTGTCTTTTTTTTTTTTCCAGTTTTTTTTTCATTTTTTATGCCTTTAGAGTTTTTTTTTTTTGCTTTTTTCTTTGTTTTTTTTCTTTTAATGAATTTTTTTGTTTAATTTAGTTTGTTAATGTTAATTTTTATTTTATTTAGTTATCAGATTTTCATGACATAGATCCCGGGTTTGACGAGTTGACCCGTAATTATGTTTTTTGCTTTTTTTCGTTTTAATTAATTTTTTTGTTTAGTTTAGTTTGTTAATGTAAAATTTCTATTTAATTATTAGACCTTCATGACACGTATCCCGGGTTTGATGGGTTAACCTGAATTTTTTTTTATTTTAATTAATTTTTTTCATTTAGTATAGTTTGTTAATGTTAAATTTTTTTCTATTTAATTATCAGACCTTCATGACACGTATCCCGAGTTTGACGGGTTAACTTGATTTGACAGGTTAACCTGGTTAATTCAGATTTTTTTTCTTTTTTTTCACAGTGCAGTCCACAGTGAAAAGGCTGATGCCTTTTGTTTGTTTTTGTTTTTTCCTTTTTAATTAATTTTTTTTGTTTAATTTAGTTTGTTAATGTTAAATTTTTTTCTATTTAGTTATCAAACATTCATGACACGGATCCCGGTTTGACGGGCTAGCCCGATTAATTCTAGGTTAACCCATCAATTTTTTTTCTATTTCGTTATCAAACTTTCACGACACGAATATAAGGTTTGATGGGTTAACCTGATTTAAAGGGTTAACCCAGTTAATTCATATTTTTTTCTTTTTTTTCCTTAGTTTTTTTCTTAGTTTTTTCTTTTTAATTAATCTATTTAATTTATCACACTTTTATGACACGACTTTGTAGTTAGACCAACATCCAAAGCTATTGAGTCTGATATTGTAGTTAGACCTACTTAAACTTGAGCCATGCTAGTTTAATATTATTATTAATATTATAAATATTACTTTTGGGTAAGGCATTGCAGCCAAACCCAAAATTCTTAAGTATAATTTTACAAAAAAATCTAACACTTTTAAATCTTAATTTTTTTAATATTTTTTATATAAAAAACGTTGATGCAACTAGTGGCAGCTAAATGAGCACAAGCATTTAGAACCGCTGCATAAGTGATGCTGTAATGTATTTTATTAAAGATTAATTTGAGAGTCGTATGCATGATATGTAAAAAAGTTTTTTTTTCTTTAATGAAGAGAAAAATAGTCAAGGCAAGTAATTTCAATAAATATTTCGAATAATAAAATTAAATAAAATTAATAAATATTTCAAATAATAAAATTACATGATTTAATAATTTATTTTAAATATAATAATTTTATAATATTATTTTAATATATTTTAAAATAAACAATCGTAATTCTAACCATACTCCCATCTTAAGAGGGTGTTGGCAATGTGGTAGTTGTTGCTTTTCAAATAGTTTTTCATGTTGAAATATATGCCAATGATTTTTTTTATTTTTTAAAAATCATTTTTGATATTAGCACATTAAAACGATTTAAAAAATACAAATCACACTTAATTTTAACAAAAAAAAAAAAATTAAAATTCAGTTTAAAACAGGTTGAACCGCGGAGCCAAACTCTAAACTTCCTCTCTCTCTGGCCCACCGGTGCAGGCGCAGTGTTTGCTAGACGCTATTTTACTTTTCGATTAAAAAAACAAGCACACAGAGTACCGAGTACTCTTCACTGACCTCTTCGAATTTCGAATATTTAAGAAATTAGGAGGGAGGGTGAGTGCGCAGAGAAACCTAAAA
>Ga0325403_1006512_pt1 | contig 11119 bp, 6 predicted proteins | sample PopdelMetagenome_19_FD_205665 | JGI IMG/M metagenome (GOLD analysis project Ga0325403, IMG submission 205665) | Populus deltoides microbial communities from Bellville, Georgia, United States - Xylem-PdKOR-R4 | ecosystem: Host-associated > Plants > Phyllosphere > Stem > Wood/Secondary xylem...
TTTTTTTTTCCTCTTAAATTTAATTAAAATTTATTATCAATAAAATAATTAAAAATATCATTTAATGTTGCCTTTGTTTTAAATTAAGACAATAGCATTTTTTTTTAATAATACTAGCGAGGATTCCATTAATCATTATATATGAATCTAAGATGATTTTCTTTTTAAATTGTGATCATGAATATTTAATAAAAAATAAAATTTATATTTTTTTATTATAAATATTTTATAATTTTTTTTCAAATTAACTGTTCTTTTCTTCTTTCAATTATATATAAAATATTAAGATATGATTTTCAATGTTTTTTAATTGATACTTTATTTTCATTTTCTGATAATTTTTTATATTTAAAAAACAATGTTTCTAATTAAAAAAAAAAAAACATGCGGGCCTTCCCTTGAGGTGTGCAGGCCTTTCCCATTTCTTACAATCTCAGGTTTGGTAATCTAACTTGCCATTCCTGTAAAGATTTTCTGATTTTTCGTATCCATGAAAAATAAAAACGAAGGATAATACTCTATGATAATTAGCTATTGACAAATGAAGAGGAAATATCACAAAGTTTTCCATGTTTAAATGTTCAAGATAGACACAGCAATTGAAATCATGCATATTTACCGAAAAGAGGGTGGTGAGGGATTGTCCACTTCTAGAATTGATCGATTGAGCAATATATGCTACAAGTAAATAGAACATGCAAATTACCGAACCCCACAAAATACAGTGCAGGACAGGCTTCAGTGAATATCAGAGATTGTTACGGCTCAGTGATCAGCTTACTCACCGGATCGAAGACGAAATTAAATGCCAGAAATTGTTAAACCATATATTGAGGGACCAATTGCTAGCATTAGCCTCATATTGGTGTGTGAATCTCCCCGCAGAAAATGCTGGCCGGCCGTTCAGGTTGGTGAAGAGTTGGACTTTCACTTTTCAGCATCAAAACAACAGATGACATGGTAGATCTTTATTAAGGATCTTCTTGAACGCATAATAAAACGATATGCATGTATCTTGAAAGTTCATCTGGACTGCATGAATCGGCTAACGGTGGATCTACCACCTCTAGTTCATTCCCTTCATGCCTGATTCACCATTTAGAGGGGTAACTAAATGTTAACCTTTTTATCAGTGTCAGAAATAGTGAGTTGGGTGTATTTTACATTTACGCCAAGTAAAATCACATAAGCTAGGAGGCTAGGAGCTCGTTTTGATTTGTGGGATCCAGATTTCTTTCTTCTAGTTATGATCTCAAGAGAAGAATTCCAAAACTAAAAAAAAGAAAAAAATCAGATTTGGTGGAGTAAAGTCCCTCCGCTGCGTTTTCCGGCGCTGTGTATCCACTATCACTTCAGGAATAATAAGTAACTCGTGAAAACAAAAGGCATAAATATCAAGCAGACCCCATGTGTTCCCAGCTGTTCTGTACACTTTGGAGAAAGAGTTGGTCCATAGAATTTAAGAGTTGAAACAAGAAACACAGCTAACAAAAATAATGGATTCTGTTAATAACTTCCTGACATTATTGTATAGGGAAATTATGGTACGTGCACAAATTAATAATTTATTAGGTATATACACACGTGTGATAATTATCTTATATTGAAAAAAGAAAAAGAAAAAGAAAAAGAAAAAACGAAATGGATCCAATAATCTATTCTCTTAGGTTGAAAATATATCCATCCCTGTGTATGAGTTCTCATACTCACAAACCTAATATGAACGAGAAGGTCCACGTACGTATCTCTCCGAATACAAAAAAAAACTTTCTATCAAATTGGTATTAGAATCAATACAAGCGAGGACTTTGGTGAGGCTCCCATTATTTGTTTGCTTTCTCATGGTTGAGCAAATGATGGTTAAATATTAATATATACTAATAGTTTTTTTTTTTCCTGTTGATTAATCACTGTTCATCATATCACAAATTACTATGGATTGGAGTAGTTTATTTTTTTGTTATTTTTAATATGATTCTCAAACTTTTATTTTGTATGATTTAGCCCTTTTGAACTTAAATTAGTACTCAATTATGTTTTTTAGGAGGAAGAGAAGTTGAATTGAAAGGAGGAGGACTAGAGTGATAAATACAGGTAAAATAGGTGCTTACTTTGAAATTTGTTTGAAAAGTTCATTTTAGTCTCTCATCTTTTTTTATCAATTAAATAATCGATCCTTCTAATTTTACAAATTCTATTTTGGTACCAAACTTTATTTTTCTCATTTTTCATTATCTCTTTTTGTGAGATGAAAGAGACAGCTAACCGGATTCCGGTGTAGAGAGAGAAAACTTGTTATTGACACCTTTTCCAACCATAAAACAAGTTAAAATTGGTGTCACAAGTTTCATTACATGAGGAGAGTTTTATAGTAATTGTTTTAAGTCTCAATGTAGCTAAGAAACTAGATTTAGGTGGTTTGATTTTATGGTTTAGGCCATTTTTAGGTTGATGGGTTGGTTTCTTGATGTTTTAAAGGTGTTTTGTGCTTGAAAGTAGTTGAAAAATAAGTTTTTTTTTTAATAAAAACCCATAACTTTAATTTTCCAGCCACCACATGGGTGGCCAAAATCTTGGCTGGTACACAACATGTCATTTGCCATAATAAATGATGTGTTGTCTGCCTATTTTTTTTTATAAAAAAATAAAGGTAAATAACATGTCATCGCTCATTTAGATAATACAAAAATAACAAGCCCAAGAGCGCGGACCTGGGCTTGAAGGCCTACGCGCCTGGACTATTCCTTTCTTTATACTTTCTTTTCTTTTTTTTTAATTATTTTGTTTTTTTATTTACTTTTTTAAGTATTTCTTAATTTAATTTTTTAATTAAAATCCTTTCTTTGTGATTTTGTTTTGGCTTATTTAACTTTTTTAATAATGATTATTTTTTTAATTATATTTTATGTGTTTGATTTTTGATAAGGTTAGTATGATTCATTTGTAATTTTTTTTATATTTCATATAATTAAATTTATTTTAAAGAATCTGAAATGTTTATTTTTTATAATATTTTGAACGTGTACAACCTTATATATATTCTTTTTATTTTATTCAATAAATTTTATATATGTCAATAATTTTATTACAAATTGATTTTAATAAACAAATTTATTAAATATAACCGGTTTAATGACTCGTGTTTTGCTATTAAGTAATTTAATCTATATTTTTCTCTCAATTTTTGATGTTTTATTTTTATTTTTCATCAATTTTTTTTTTCTATTGAATTATTCTTATCTCATAACCTAGAATACACAATAGACATGTAATGTAGACATATCTCATATCCAAGTTATAAATTTTGCATGTTAACTCAGCATTGTTTATGTTAATATTTTTTAAAATTTATTTTTTATTGTTGTTGATGTTGTTTAATTTGTTTTTGATTATTAAATTTTCTTACTTCATGAAAAACATAATCTCTTAAACTTTTTTTTTTGTTAAAATAATTTTATCCAACCCACGATATCACGCGGGCCACATTGAGTGAGATTTTCTGGGTGCACATATGAGTTCTAATTATCCCATTTTAAAAATAAATGATAAAATAAAATTATTTATATATAAAATGTACTCATTACCCAGTAATTTAGGTTTTTGGGTTGGAGTATATCCATAATGTATAAGCTTGCATACACACAGACCCAATATTAGATATAGAAGCCCATACCCATAACCCAACAATGTAGTCTTTTAGGTTTAAGCTGTCCATACTTGTTTATAAGCCTTTCGTACTCACAAGCCCAATATGAATGGGAGACCCATACATCTCTCGCTTCCTGACATAATTGAAGACCTTGTAATAATTATCTTGTTTAATATAGGTTTCACTTCCAGCAAACATTTTTGTCGTTCCGATGTCAGATATTTTTTGGTTTCATATCCTTTTCCAACAAGATATTGCTAGCTTTCAGGTCTCGATGAATGATTCTGTGCCTAGAATCCTCATGGAGATAAAGAGTTCCCTTCGCAATTCTATTTACAATACAAGTTCGTGTTCGATATCGGTGGAAATGAATTAGTTAATAACAACTTAAAATCCAGTATTTGAAGAAAAATAAGCAGATTGTATCTAAAGATCAATGAATGGAAATTTCTGATCGAAAGCATTGAAGAAAACTAACCAAAGAGGAAGCGTCAAGGCTGCTGTCAAGCATAAATTCATAAACCAGAAGCTTTTCATCTCTATCAACACAAAAACAGAGAAGTTTGACAAGATTTTTGTGCTGAATTTTTATGATTAGCAGAACTTCAATTGTAAACTCCTTTGTGTCTTTCTCAGACAAAGTTGAAAGTCTCTTTACTGCTACTTCCTTTCCATCGCTCAGTATGCACACCGTTTAGAGTACTGCGAAGTCTGAATTTGAGCCAGGACATGAAGGGAATATGTTTCTTTTACCTTATAAACAGGCCAGAATCACCTTCTCCAGGCAAATTCGAGTCAGAGAAGTTATTCGTAGCTGCATAAATGGATGCTAAATCCATGAATACTGATTCCCTGTCATTGAGGCCATCTCTCTGGGAATTTTGGAGCTGAAACTCTTTGTGGTTCGGGTGACCAATACCATGACATTCCCCATCTTATCTTGTATTTTCTTTCTTCCCTGCCTAACAAGATTCACGAGGTCAAGTGGTCATAATAGAATAAAACCAGTAAGAAAATACTAGGTTTTTATGAATTTTTGTATAGTATTATTTTTTCTTCATATAATTAAATATTTTTCATTAGAATCTATTAGATAGCTAATGATGTGTCCATTAAATGTACACAGTCCTTATATTAGAACCCAATATTCCTAAAATTGAAATAAAAAGAAAAGCAAAATCAAAATATATAGATAAAAAAAGAAAATCAAAATATAAAACCTAAGACTGATTTGAGAATGATTGTCTTTTAAGGACTGAAACTTCTTACCAGGATGATCACGGAGGATTCTTATGAAGCATTGGTAGCAGAGGCCACCTTCTGACTGCAAATTCACAAGGAGATGTAAGAAAGAAACAGCCCAAGCTCTTGCTAACATAGGTCGTTATGCAGTGGGGAGATTATTCTTATGGAGCATTCTCGTGTTGCAATTTACTCTATTGTATTAAGCGATATGCCAAGTTTTTATTCTGGTGCATGAAAGTTCTTTCTTATTTATATGGATTATTTTCTCTCCTTAAACATAATTTACCTCCTCAATAAGTCTTTTTCTTGTTTTTTTTTTTTTTTTCCAATTCTATAATAAAAACATCTCAATACTAAAAGAATTCAAAGCTGGGCTTCCTCTCCATGTTGGGTTCAGGCAAGCCATGCTACCTAAACCCAACATGGATATGCTTAGACCCGACTTCTTGGATTCACTTTGTACACCAAACTTCTATATTTATTATTTAATCTCCTTATCATCTCCTTACCTTCTCTGTCACATTAAAGAATAACCTCTCTCGTCCAATCAATGAAATATGCACGTCTTCAACCTATCTTAGAAATTTCACCATGATTCCGATAGTTGTGATAATAATGGTGGGTGATTTCTTAACACTTACTTCAAAAGCAATAACTTAATTGATATATCTCTTATTAAAGGGATTGATGTCTAAATTTTAAAATTATGGGCTACGTTCATTTTTAGAAATTAAAAATTTATTTTTAGAATAACGGATATGAATAATCAAAAAGATAAATTTAAAAAAAAAACATAAAATAAAAGTAACCTTTCATATAAAAAAATTGTTTTAAGGGTGATAACGTTCTTTTCTTAAACATAACAAATTTTTTATTTGAATATCTAAAACTAGTGTTTATCTTTATAATTCTTAATTTTTTTAATTACTAAATGAAGATTCTAATTTTTTATGATAGATATTTTTTTATCTCTACTACGATCTCCATCGAGATGCAACAAGACTCAAATTTTCAAAGGAGATTCTACATGTTGTTGAGCTGCTGAAACCCACTTTGTGAATTATCAAACGTTCAATCTCCTTAGATTAGGCTCAACAAATGTTATTAGGGTTGATTATGATATTTTTACTGGATTTAATGTTTTGTTTAATATTTTATGTTAATTTTTTTTTATGTTTTAGAATTTTGATTTTGTTTTCTAGTATAAGTCGGATTTTATAGCCTATAAAAAATATCATAAACCTTTTAGAAGTAGATTTGGTCAAATTAACTTTGCATAAATAAAATAAGATTTTAAAATTATTTGTAGTCTATCTTTCTATGCTTGGTACTATCTTGATATGCTTCCGTCTGCATCACATTCTTCTAGAAATTTTGAACGAGGAACAAGCTAAAGCTAATGTCGTCTGGCTTGACAATTTGTTCGTCATCATAGACGTCTGAGTAATTTTTGCTTCCGTTTCTTTTTACCTAACCAGCCAAGTGTTTGATTGGTGGCTTCAGCCAAGTAGATAGGATCTTTCTTTATAAAATGGCAATGCTTCTTTGGCTAGGCTATTGGAAAAAATCTATGAGGGGCCGGATTATATGTCAAACTGTAAGATTGAGAACTTTTGATTTGAAAAATCTCATTGTCAATAATAATAATCTCTCATGGAAAATAACAAAAACACGGTTGTTTAAATAGGAGCTTAACCTGATCTATCTAGAAAATATAAACCAAATAAAATCTTAAAACCTAACTAGAAAAGAAATCTAAAATTAACCAGGAAAATAAAGAACATTTCCAGACAGAAACTTCTGAGCTGAATTTGAACAGTTCTTGACCTTGGCTGACTAGTCTAGCCAGCAAACCTCCATACGTAACAGTAGAACACTCTTGTAGAATTTTCCCATGATCTAATGGTCAAATAAAAATTTATGTCCTTTTTCAGCGGAAAACTTGTTTAATGCATCCTGATTTCTTCGTGGATAGAACTTGTTGATATGCGTCCATGTCACACTGTGGAATATATTTAGGCCGCAACCTTTAATTTGTTGAGATATTCAGCCCTATGATCCCCAAAATGGCTTAATCCATCTTTTGCGAGCAAAATCTGATCTTAAAAAGCCAAGTGTCTTGTTGAGAAATTTGATTACCAGCTGCTTTCCACCATTCATTTTTGTTACAAGAAAAAACGAAGAGTTGCACCACAATCACCTTGGTAAAACGTTAGAATGAGTGACCTCGTTAACAGAACTAACTCTCTGATTTGATGATGTAGTTTCTTCCGCAACAATTCGCCCAACAGAAAATGCAGGTCTTGTAGGGATAGGAATTTTTAAGTAATTATCACCTGCCAACATAACAACAACTGATGACATTGTTGGTCTGTCTACTGGGTCTTCTTGCACACACAACAACCCAATGTGGATGCATTTCAGCACCTCAGTCGCTACACTTGACTTCTCTAGTAATGAGTCCATCAACTCCAGTCCTTTACCTTCAGACCACAGCTTCCATGCCTGAAATATTAAAAATGTCCTGAATTAATATTAGACTATTCTTTGATAGACATAGTAGAGTAATATCTTTCTTTAGACGAAATACAAGGATAGGAGCATACGAAATTGAGGAGGCTTTTCCCTTCTTCCGAAAGATGAAACCCGCCATTCCTTTTCCCGCTAATTATCTCTAACATGAGAACTCCGAAACTGAATACGTCTGATTTTACAGAAGATAGCCCTTCCATGGCATATTCAGGAGCCATATATCCACTGTTAAATCCAAATATAATAACAAAAAATCAATTTAGAGGCATGTGAATGGTGTGAAAGTTTTGTGCAATGCTTGGAATATTCACCACAAGTGTGATCTTTTTTCCTGGAAAGCAATGAATTGTTCACAGAACATGTTCAAAGTTATGGTGCCTATCTTTAATGAAGCTATATATATATATAAGAAAAAAAAACTACAATCCATTGGTACTAAAAGAACCACTGAGCATGAAAGAGGCCGTTGGACAAAATGGAGAGTAATACTTACTATGTTCCAACAATTCTGTTTGTATTAGCCTCACTATGATTTCCACCGAAAATCCTTGCCATTCCAAAGTCTGATATCTTTGGATTCATCTCATAATCGAGCAAAATGTTGCTGGCCTTGAGGTCCCTGTGAATAATTCTGAGACGTGAATCTTCGTGCAAATACAAGAGCCCCCGAGCTATTCCGTTTATAATGCTTAGGCGTCTTTGCCAATCAAGTTGCACCCTCATAGCAGAATCTAAGAAACATGGATGCAAAGTTCAATTAGTTAGCTTTTCCATCCTGTTAACAGGTTGTGGTTGCCCATACAGACGCACAAAAAATCCACTATTACTATTTTTTTTCAAAAAAAAAAAAAAGAATATACAGCAGCAGGTTCTTTGAAGTTTTAGAGTCAAACCAAAGAGAAAGACATCAAGACTTTTGTTCGGCATGTATTCATAGACAAGCAGCTTTTCATTTTTTTCGAGGCAGCATCCCAAGAGTTTGACAAGGTTTCTGTGCTGTAGTCTTGCAATTAAATTGACTTCATTCATGAACTCCCTTAATCCTTGACCAGAAGTTCTTGAAAGCCTCTTAACTGCGATTTCTTTACCATCTTCCATTACACCCTGAAAGCACATATATTTTCTAAACTGATAAGCAATTAAATATTCGATGAACCCAAAAAAAAAAAAAAGCGTCATCTCAACATAATAATCAAAAAGCATAGTGAAGATTGAATTATATATGTTTTCAAAAAACCACTTTTTTTTTTCAATTTAGTACAGCTACCAACCATATAAATATGGACTTTATAGCCATGAGTACCTTGTACACCGGGCCAAAACCTCCTTGACCAAGTTTATTTTCATTAGAATATTGATTTGTAGCTTTGAGTACAATATCTAGCTTGATCAAAAGAGAATCCTGGGATTTCACCTCCCCACACATAATTTCATTCGAGCAGTCATCTTCAATTGTCCTTCCTTCCATATCAAGTAATTGAATCACCTGGCTGTTTCGTATTTCCTCTAAGGTGCAGATTACGAAATAATAGTAGTTAGAATAACAACAATGATGATGATTATCAGGACCATGGTTAATAAATAACGGTAGACATTTTTTTCTTACCTCTTTTCTTCCTTCTCCACATGGTGTAAGCGAAAGAACTGAACAGTAGGACCCCGACAATTGTAGATAGAGTTGCACCGATTATAATCCAAGTTTTTTTGCTACTTCCTTTGTCTCCTGCATAGCAAAAATGTTTTTCTTCAACATCTTTATAGAGAATTGAATGTGTATTGTCCTTTACATAAGGCAAATACAAATTGCAGTACTAATTCCAACTTTCAGAACTAATTCAACTAGACAAATTCCTAATTCATTTTGTTTGAGGCAGTTATACAGGTAGATAACAACCTATGATGGTCTAGGGTGCAACATGAAAATCAAGCAGTCACAACGAAGAAAATGAAACTCTTACCTTGTGGTACAGGTGATGGTGGTGCCAAGGCTGCAGCCTCGACATAAGTTTCATTGTAATTTATATACATTTCAAAATTAACAATACAACTCGGAAACAAGATTCTTCCTCCTCGCTTTTCATTACAACAAATTTCCAAACCAGAATAAGCTGCTAGAAGACATTGATGACAATCGCTGCTAGATAGATCTGGTGTGCACTGCACCAAGACGTACAGATTGTCTTCCGTTGTATAATTAGCTTTCGTGGCTGCAAACTTCTTAGCACCTGCTGGCATATTTGCTGCCCGATAAACTGCAGTGCTTATAGTGTCCACAAGTATCCGATTAAAATCTGCAAGGACAGCTACATTTTTTGTATTCCACAACGTGTAATTAGGGTCTCTTTCCATGGTGGAGAACATGATCTTATTCGAGTAACGCAGGAAGCACTCATCATACCATATGAGAGCCACCTTTTGGGTTGGACAATGTCGTTGAACTATATCCTTGGTGGCATTGGCCACGCAATTTTGGCAGACGTCAGTGCTAAGATCGCCACGACAGAAAAAGAGGCCGTAGACATCATCAGGTTCCAGGCCCGCAGAGGCATTGAAGAATCCAATACTGTTGCTGGTGGAATTAGAGGCAAGTGATGAGAGAAGAGTATTTAAATTGTCCTTGTAGGTTGTTGTGGAAGTGGTTGTGTCGTCGCAAAAATGATGGAGGTAATTGGGGTTATTGAGGTTCTGTGCTTTAGTAATGATACAGAGGGTAAGCAAGTACAGGAGGATTGTATTGGAGAGTTTGATCGGAGAATTCATTCTAGCGACCAAGTGTTCTTTCAGCTACCTTAGACAAAATGTATTTTTATGAACAAAGTTTTCCCTTCCCACAGGGGAGAATATATAATATGGTTGCAAGAGTTATCTAATTCCAAGCCATTTACCGACACTTCAAGTGGTCTGTTGGCTTAATGCTATATCTTCTTAAAAAAACATTCACTTTGAATCATTGACGCAAACAACAGCAACAAGCAATGTACCAAGTCAAACAACGTGTGTTTCGGTCCAGACCAAAGTACCCCAACAAGCAATAAAACCGCTTATTCAAATGTTGGAGGCTTTTCCATTCTCCCAAGCAAGAGAGTAGGCGGGCAGCTTTCTGAGGTTTATTCCGAGAATGGGACGGTAAGTGGGTATGCTTTCCAAATTACCATTTAATTTTCAAATCTATGGTGATGCTAATATTTCTCACAAATGCATTCGACTGAGGCCGTCAATTACATTTTTCTCGAGCCCCGTTTCGGGTTGAATTATTTTGTTGAATTATTTTGATATGTTAATAATTAAAATAAATGTTAATAAATATAAAAATATTATTTTAATATATTTTGAGAGAAGAAACATTTTAAAAAAAATAACCATTATTATATTCCAAAACATACTCTGAATGAAAAAAAAAAAACTCAGTTTTTTAATATAGACGAATTTTGAAAGGGAAATAGCTGAAAATAGACAAATTAAGATCAACGATTACATAAAAATAAGTATGAAAGGACGGCAGAAGTGATGTAACAATGAAATTAAGGATATCAAATAGAGAGTCAATCGATGTTTTTGTACAGCGGTGCGCTTTCGGATATGTTTTGACAAGTATAAGAGGGGAAATTAAGGGTTCTAATTCGCTGGTTGTTGTAAGAATTTGCTTGATACGCGACGGACAGGTCATCAATGATGTCCCCTTCAAATTTGTGT
>Ga0325403_1006513_pt1 | contig 11119 bp, 6 predicted proteins | sample PopdelMetagenome_19_FD_205665 | JGI IMG/M metagenome (GOLD analysis project Ga0325403, IMG submission 205665) | Populus deltoides microbial communities from Bellville, Georgia, United States - Xylem-PdKOR-R4 | ecosystem: Host-associated > Plants > Phyllosphere > Stem > Wood/Secondary xylem...
TGGTTTTATGATAGTGATAGTGAGATGTTGTTGTAGGTTTTGAAGGGAGGTTACCAGTAATGGTGACAATAGGCATGAAAAAGGCTGGGTTTGGTCATTGTTTTTAGCCGTGGAGATGAGGGTTGTAGATGTGCCTTTTCTTGTGTGGTGGCCGACAACTATGGAGTAACAAAATAAATTTAGGGTTTTTTTTGTGAATGGGGAAGAGAATTTGGTTTTTTTTAATTTTTCTTAAAGTTTTTATTATTGGGAGCACTTTTCCTTGTGTGAGTGGGGGAGATAAGGTTTTTTTTTTAAAGAAAAAAAACTTTAGATAGTAAGCTTATAAAGAAAAAAAAAGATAAAAAGCTGTGGATTTACCAAATCAATAAGTGGCCAATCTTTCCAAAATTTTGAGATATTCACAGATACATGAAAGATTGACGAATCTTTAACAAGAGTTTTTAGTAGTGGGGGCTTGAAAGCTCACTCAAAGGAAAAGAGATAGGGCTAGAAAATGCACTATCTGATGGTTAAGGGTTCGAAAGTGCACTAAAAAAAATGGATGAGGCTAGAAAGCATAATATCTAGCAAGCGAGGTCTAGAAAACGCACACCAAAGGAAAGAGAAAGGGCTAAAAGGCATAGTATCTAGGAGATGATAGCTCAAATGTGCACTCAAAATGGATACATAAGGCTTGCAGACTAGTTGTGAGAGCTAGGAAGTGCACTCGGATGGTTGAGGCCTGGAAATGGCACTCAAAAGAAAATGGATAGGGTTAGAAAGTGCAATATCCGGTATGCGAGAGCTAAAAAGTAAACACGAAAGGAAAAAGATAGGGCTAGAAAGTGCATTTATCTAGGAGACGAAGGCTCAAAGACACATTATTTAGAAGATAAGGGCTTGAAAGCGCACTCAAAAGGAAAAGTGATAGGGCTCGAAGGCGTACTATCTAGGAGATGAGGGCTCCAAGATGCACTTAAAAGAAAAGAGATAGGTCTCAAAGGTGCACTATCTAGAAAGATGAAGGTTTAAAAACACACTCAATAAAGAAAAGAGATAGGGCTCAAAGGTGTATTATCTAGGAGATGAAAGCTCAAAGATGCACTTAAAAGAAAAAAGATAAGGCTCAAAGACGCACTATCTAGGAGATGAAAGCTCAAAGACACATTTAAAAGAAAAAAGATAGGGCTCAAAGGCGCACTATCTAGAAGATGAGGGCTCAAAGACGCACTCAACAAGGAAAGAGATAGGGTTTAAAAGTGCACTATCTGAAAGATAAGGGCTCAAAGACGCGCTCAAAAGAAAAGAGATAAGGCTCAAAGACACACTATATAGGAGATGAGGGCTCAAAGACGCGCTCAAAAGAAAAGAGATAAGGCTCAAAGACACTATATAGGAGATGAGGACTCAAAGACACGTTATCTAGGAGATGAGGGTTCAAAGGCACACTTAACAAGAAAAGAGATGGAGAGCTAAAAGACGTTCTATCTGGGAGATGAGAGCTCGAAGACGCACTCAAAAAGAAAGAGATACGGCTTAAAGGCATTTTATAAAAAAAAAATAGAATTGTAAAGAAAAAGATGATCTTTGTGAAAAAACAAGAGTTTTTGAAATGGTATAGTTGTACTGGGTAACTTGTCTATTGGTAACATTCAAAGATTTTTTAAATGGTCAAATTGTTATGGACGACCTGCCTAGGTAAAGAATATAAAGATTTTTCTAAATGCTTACCAAAGATTTTTTAAATGGTCAAATTGTTATGGACGACCTGCCTAGGTAAAGAATATAAAGATTTTTCTAAATGCTCTCATTGTAATGGGCATTCAAGGATTTTTTTTAAATGGTCAAATTTCTCAAGCAAGCCCAAGTGAAAAACACATGATACGATCCAGGAAAGGTCAAATTCGGATTTTGACGTAAAAAGTGCATCTATCTAATTTTACGACAACAGTCATATTTCTCAATCCGACCGTTGGATCGGGCTAAAAGTTTACATGGAGTCTCCTGTCATATTATCCTACGTTGGGTAAAAATTTCAGGCCAATTAGAGTTTGAGAAGGCATCGCAATACGGGTCAACAGAGGCTGTACAAATTTTGTTATTTACTTCCTTTTGACTTGTGGACTTTCTATTTGGCTAGGATTCTTTTCCTAAAAGGATGTGGCAGCTTATTTTGGAAATCTACTAATTCTACAAAATCTTTAATGGGTTACAACATAGTTTTCAAGTGTGGCAAGAATTTATAATTATTTCAGAATCCTTTTCTTAGAAGGATTCCTTCTTCATCCTAGCTAGAAAAAGGAAAGAAGACTTCAAAATAAATTCTACCTTCAGATAAGATTTCTTAGTCTATTTGGGACTTCTTCATGGTGACAAATCTGATTCTAACATATTTAGAATGATAAATTTTAGATTTTTATTATTTTCTTCTTAGTCTTTAGGTTATTAATACATTTTTTTGGGTCAATTGTAAGTGGGCTTAATATAAGTCCACCTAAGGGGGGTCCATTAGGGTTTATTTAAGTTTAGAGTTAGTATAAATAAAGGCATAACCAGACATGTAAGTTAGACAATTCAGATTAATAAAACTTCTTGTTTGTTGCACTTTGTTTGTGTGTGTGTTGGTGAGATAATCTCCCTTCCATGGTTCTCTAAAGAACTGAAATATGACTTATCGAAGAACAACTGTCTTTGTGGCATCATCCTTATACTTCTCGTTTGCGAATCAATATTCGTTGGGTGGGGGTCTCTTTTTTCAATAGTGTTGGTGCCTAGGTACAAGTTATCTTTATGTCACACTCCTATCAAACCTAATTTACTTGGCTTTCCGCGAATTGGTGTCTTTGCATGTGGGTTGTGTGACCATGTGATCACGAGATTCGCATCAACTCAGATTTTTCAAAATGGTCTCATTGTAATGGATCACCTACCCAAGTGGGAAAATACAATGATTTTATTAAATGGTTTCATTGTAATGGACAACTTGCCTAGGTGAAAAATACAAAGATTTTTCAAAATGGTCTCATTGTAATGGGTGACCTGCCCAAGTGGGATAATATAAAGATTTTTTTAAATGGTTTCATTGTAATGGGCAACCTGCTTAGGTTAAAAATACAAAGATTTTTTGAAATGATCTCATTGTAATGGGCGACCTACGTATGTGGAAAAATACAAAGATTTTTCAAAATGACCTTATTGTAATGGGCGACTTGCCTAAGTGGAAAATATAAATATTTTTCAAAATGATCTTATTGTCATGCTCAGGTGAAAAACGACTTAACTCGAGAAAGGTTTTTGCTAGAGATGTCTTAATTACATGGTTGAGTCTAAAACTTCTTGATGGCAGAGTGAGACTTCCTAAATGCAAAGTTGATTTCTTGATAACAAGGTTAAATGGAGATTTCCTTTCCCGATTTTTTCAATGCTAGACTTCTTGTTATCTATTAGGAGCCTTGATTGGCTCAGAACCTTGCTTCTTTTCTTATTAGAGTCTTACTAGTCTTCAATTAACTTCAATTAGGATTATTTCTTATGCAATTCTTACAAAAATATTATGCAATAATTTGGGATTGTATGACATGCATGCATCTTTACCTGATTTAAAACATAAGGCCCCTCTTTCTTGCAAATCATCCTTTGATTGGTGGAAAGGTTTGTTGCTACTGATCTGACCCCTTAGTTGCTCAGCTTAAATCTTTAGCCCACTTAGGTTTGCCCATGTGATCAATGTGTTTGATTGCCTCTTCATTGCATCAGCCCGTTTGGGTTATGTCCACGTGATCAATTATGTTTAATTACTTATTTGTTGCATAACCTTGACTTTTAAGTAATGCATGAAGTTACTCAGTTAACAAGTATTTGAGAAATGACAAACCTTTTAGCCATGTTGTTTCCCCTTGGTCGGATGATGCACCCCGATTTATGATATTCTCGCACCATTGCCTGCTCATTTTAATGGAGAAGTGGCACTGCATTACTTTTATTTTCTGAAGGAGTTCATTAAATCATCTATTGTCAATGATTATTGTAAATTGCTCTCAATAGATGCATTCATGTGATAATATTTTTCGGGTATCATAGCTATTCTTGCACCATTGTCCATTCACTTTGATAAAGAAGCGACAGTCCATTACTCTCACTTTTTAAAGGAGATCATCAAATCCTTTGTTGTCAATGACTATTGTGAATTGCCCATAACTAATGTATCCATTACTCTATTACTTATTTGTTGCATAACCTGGACTTTTAAGTGATGCATGAAGCTTTACTCAGTTAACAAATCTTTGAGAAATGACAAATTTTTTTAGTCATAATGTTACTCCCTGGTTAGATGATGCACCCTGATTTGTGATATTCTCACACCATTGCCTACTTATTTTAATGGAAAAGTGGCACTCCATTGCTCTCATTTTCTAAAGGAGTTTATCAAATCAGATATCTTCGATGATTATTGCAAATTGCCCTCAACAGATGCATTCATGTGATAATTTTTTTCGGGTATCATAGTCTTTCTTGCACCATTGCCCACTCACTTTGATAGAGAAACGACACTCCATTACTCTCACTTTCTAAAGGAGCTTATCAAATTCTTTGTTGTCAATGACTATTGTAAATTGCCCACAACTAATGTATTCATGTGATGATATTTTTCAGATATCATAGTCATCCATCAAAGGGTAAACTGGATTTTCAAACATGAAGATACCCCCTAAATGTAGCATTACTCTTAACCACTGATGGAGTTCATTAAATCATAGACTATTATTGAGCAACATTAACCTCATCTAATCTAGTTGTTCTCATTCTTATGCTTATCATCAAAAGGCATTTATCATCATCATTTGATTTGTGTTCGTTTGCCCCCTAACTGATCTAGAGATTGTTTGTTATCTCTCTTATGATCCACTGCACTGCCCCCCAGAGGTTTAATCTCTCTTAGGAAAAAGATGATTTGATCTAGTGAAGGTACAAGATGAGATGACCTTCTGCTTTTGTAGGTTTCAAGGCTAGAATGCTTGAGTAAAAACTCGAGATTTTATTGAAAAACATTTGTTTCTTTTTTAGTACTTATTTAATCAATATGAATAATAATGAGTAGTTTTATTCTCAATGTCATGATTCTTGTGAAAAAGTTCTTTCGCATTTTGAGAACGACATTTATTGGTTCAGTTTGCCTTCTTGCTGGATTAGAAATGGCTTTTAAAAAGCACATAATGTAGGTAGGCTATTGCTACTGGTTATGAAAAAAAGGAATTTATAGACTAAAAGAGTGTCTTAAGGTTCTAAAAACTTAGGATCACTGCCATTATAGCTTTCAATCTTCTTTTCTTTCATATTTAGTTGATTTGCCTATTTTGCTTGCTTTATATTGGGGCATCCTTATTTGTTTTGACCTTCACTTGGTCATTTTGTTTTTCATTTAGGCATGCCCCCAACATCTAGATTTCTCAGGCTATTGCTACTGGTTATGAAAAAAGGGAATTTATAGACTAAAAGAGTGTCTTAAGGTTATAAAAACTTAGGATCACTATAGCTTTCAATCTTCTTTTCTTTCATATTTAGTTGATTTGCCTATTTTGCTTGCTTTATATTGGGGCATCCTCATTTGTTTTGACCTTCACTTGGTCATTTTGTTTTTCATTTAGGCATGCCCCCCAACATTTGGATTTCTCAGGCTTTTTTTGATATTCCACAATATCTTCTTGGTCTTTGATCTTTGAATTTTGTTTCTCCGCCCCCCCTCCCCCTCAAATATGGGATGTGATCCCAATTAGGATCAACCTTTGATTGTTGGAATTTTCATTTGCCTCCTATTGTGAGGTGTGATTATAGCTAGAGTTTTTACAAAGAAAAACATATTCAAGCTCAAATGAGGATCACAATAGATATATTTTAGAATGTGAAGAGATAATTAAGATGGTCTTTCATCATTTCAAACACAAGTGGTTAGAACCATAAATCTTGTCCTTGTTCAATGTGATTCTTTTTATGAATCATGACTAACAAATCAAACTACATGTGATTTATACATACAACTAAGATATGGACTAAGAGACATGGGGTGCAGTTTTTTTTTGCATTTTCATTTTTAGTTTCTTAGTTCAAAATTGTTTGGTCACCTCAAAATAGGAATTACTTGAATGATTTGTTTCCCACCTTATAAAAAGGAGTATAAACACTATTTTAAGAAAACATCAAATTATTTATGAAACCAAAAAACAAATTCAATTTTTAGGATTATTTTGGCAAAAAGGATTTTTCAAAATTGATGTGGCTAAAATGTTTTGAATAAAGCCATGGAGTCAATCATAAGGGTCAGTTTTATAAGTTTCATAAAGGTAAGGATTGCCTCTTAGCATCTTGCATAACACACCTTGTAGTTCCAATCATTATACAATTATATTTATCCAATCGTGGATAACAATATAATGTCAAGTTATTATTTTCGCATAAATATCTTTTGATTTCAAAACAATAAAGAGACTAAAAAGACATGTTTCAATGCGATGCAATCCAAAAACCAAAATATATAATAGCAAAATTTGACACATACCACATTCTTTGTTGGGTTAAGTCCTCAGCGACATCTATGTCTTGACAGTATTTACCAACCACTTATTATGTTAATGATGATATAATGACAATGTGGTAGATGACATTATCCTTCAAAAACTGATACGATCCAGGCAAGGTCAAATTCGGATTTTGATGTAAAATGTGCAACTATCCAGTTTTAAGGCAACGATCATAATTCTTAATCCGATCGTTGGATCGGGTTGAAATTTCACATGGAGTCTCCTGACATGTTTTCCTACTGGTTAAAATTTCTGACTATGTTGAAAGAATAATTGAGATTTTCATGGATGATTTCATGGTGTATGGTGATTCTTTTGATAAGTGTTTAGAAAATTTATCTTTGGTTTTGAAAAGATGCATTGAAATTAACCTTGTCTTGAACTATGAAAAGTGTTATTTTATGGTAGAACAAGGAATATTTCTTGGGTATGTTATGTCTTCACGTGGATTAGAGGTTGATAAAACTAAAATAGACGTTATTTCATCATTGCCTTACCCCTCATGCTTGAGGGAAGTTCGTTCTTTTTTGGGCAATGCATGTTTATATCGACACTTTATCAAAGATTTCTCGAAGATTACAGCACCTTTGTGCAAAATATTAGCCAAAAAAGTGGATTTTGTGTTTGATTAAGCATGTAAAGATGCCTATGATGAGCTTAAAAGGCCTGTCACATCTGCCCCTATCATCTAACCACCAAACTAGGATGAGCTTTTTGAGATAATGTGTGATGCAAGTGACTATGCAGTAGGGGTTGTCCTTAGGTAAAGAATTAGTAAGAATTTGCATGATAGCCTATGCTCCCCGCATATTGGATGGAACACAATACAATTACCATACAACTTAAAAGGAACCTTTTGTAGTGGTGTTTACTTTAGAAAAATTCAGATTATATTTACTTGGTACAAAAGTCGTTGTTTTTACTGATCATGCAGCTTTGAAGTATATTTTGAAGAAAAATGAGTCCAAACCAAGATTGATTAGGTGGATCTTGCTTTTACAAGAATTTGATCTTGAGATCAAAGACAAAAAAGATATTGAAAACCATGTGGCTGATCACTTGAGCCGACTGAGGACCGAGGATATACAAATCGAAACAATAAAAGGGACATTCCCTGATTAGCAGTTGTATATGTTACATTCCTTTATAAGACCATGGTATGCTGATTTGGTGAACTATTTAGTCACCAAAGAATTCCCTTTAGGTTTGTCTACATCCCAAAAAAATAAGTTACGAGTTGATGCTAAATAGTATTTTTGGGATACCCCCATCTGTGGAAATTTTGTGTAGATCAAGTAGTTAGGATATGTGTGTCACAAGATGAATTTCATTTCATTCTCAGTTTTTGTCATTCTCATTCTTGTGGTGGGCATTTTGGAGCAAAAAGAACGGCCCACAAGGTACTTGAAAGTGGTTTTTATTGGCCTTCTATTTTTAAGGATGCATATCATTTTTGCAAATCATGTGAAAAATGCCAAAGAGTAGGTAATATCACTCATAAGAATTAAATGCCTTTAAGGAATTTTCTTGTAAGTTAAATTTTTATGTTTGGGGTATTGATTTTATGGGTCCATTTCCTTCTTCTTTTGGTAATCTTTATATCCTTCTTGCTGTTGATTATGTGTCCAAATGGATTGAGGCAAAAGCCACACAAACTAATAATGCTAAGTGATGCGAACCTTGTGATCAAATGGTCACGCAACCTATACGCAAAAACACCAATTCCTTGAAAGACAAGTAAATCAGGTTTGATAGGAGGGTGACACAAAAATAACTTGTACCTAGGCACCAGCACTATGGGAAATGGAAACCCCCACCCAATGAATATTGATTCGCGAATAAGAAGTATAAGGATGATGCCACGTAGACAGTTGTTCTTTGATAAGTTATTTTTCAGTCCTTTAGAGAACCAAGAAAAGAAGATTATCCCACCAACACACAAGAAGTGCGGAAAAGAAGTTTATTGATCTGAAAATTACGTAACCTTACATGTTTGGTATTGCCTTTATTTATACCCCTTAGCTGGATTTATATGAAGCCCAGTTACAATTGACCCAAATAACTAATAATAACCCAAAGGCTAAGAAGAAAATAATAAAAATTAATAAAAATCCAAAAATTACAATCCTAAATATGCTAGAATCATATTTTTCACCCTTAAGAAGTCCCGTATAAACTAGGAGAAATCTGATTTGAAAAATTAGTGTTGCTGTCTGATGCAACCATATTATTCGATAGTTTCACCCACATTTAACTAATATTTTGCCTATGTTATATCTATAAAATACCTTGGAATTCTTTGTTTTATGTTTTGAAGGTATTTTTGGATGAAAGATGCAAAAAGGAGTAAATTAGAGGTAACTGGTAGATTTGACTTTTAATCGATGTTTTGTGCAGAGCGTGAGTTCTAGAGGTCGAAATGAAGTGATTCCAGTGGCACTAAAACGCTAACATTCATACCTCTCTGGACATCTAAAATAAGAAAGATCATGGAAATCGTAGCTTTCAAAGTCAAATCTCGCAATCTGCCAGTGTTGACCTTCAACCATTCCGATTTGAATATCTGGAGTTATAGAAGTTCAATTGATGCAAACTCAATTTTGTTGGATTCTTGACTAACAGTACTATAAACACTTAAAATTTCAGCAAACTAGAATGTCATATGAGGGAGACATGAGTTTCCAAAGATGACAGCTGAATTCTGTCAGCGAATAGGTTTCATGAAGGAACATGTCCAAATTACATTTCGAAGCATCTAAACGGCGTCCCAGTTTTTATTTCAGCAATTTATTCCTCTAAGTCAAAGCTTGAAGATTTATTGCAAACTGTTATTGAAGTACTTAAATGTAAACTGTCAAATCAAGGGAGGACTATTTTGTAAAATAGGGACTAGGGTTTCTTAGCATATAAAAAGAAAGAGAGAAGGGAAAGAGGGCAAAAAGGAGGCAGCAGCCAGAAGTGAAGAAACACAAACTCTCCTCTTTACAAACCAGAAATAATGCTTTCTTCTATCTTTAAGAATAGTTGTTCCATAGATATGCAAGGCTAAGCTCGTTTTCTTGGTTGCAAGGACATAAAATCATTTTAAAAAAATTATGATTTTTCAAATATTTTTCTATCCATTTGGCATAATATCGGGTTATATATTTACACTGTAAAATACAAATCTGGTATTAAAATACCTGGTTTTCTCTGAAATATTTCAAAACAAATTCGAAATATTTCCAAAAAATCTCAAAATATTTTAAATTAATTTCTCTTTTCTAAAAAAACAAAAAATATATAATTTTTTCATGCATACGGCCAAATACTAAAACTTTTCCAAGCATATCTTCACAAAAACAAATATTGCATATTTTTCACATTTTAAAATGCAAAATGGGTATCATAACCAGTTTATGATTATCCATTAGAATTTGGCCAAAATATCAAAAACCTTTTTCCAACCTTTTTTTTTCTAGGGTCCATATGTAGACTTTAATATCTGCGGGGTGTAAAATTACACGATAAAATATCCTCAGGTATTAAAGATACAAGGTGTAAAAATGCGATGCTAAAATTCAGACTTTAGAATGGTTAAGATTTAACCTGATATGGTAGGGACTTTCTCATTAAGAGAGATCTACCTTGAACCTTAGAAAAGACCAACGAATAGAGACCTAACACAAAATAACAATCAAACAACAATGCAGCTTACCTTAGGTAGGGTGCACTAGGGGTGATGTGTCTTTCCCTTGCACAACCAGTCCCTTACTCAGACTCTCGCAGACCATAGGTTCCTAGTGACCATAATACTAGGTGGCGACTCCTGAACATTAATTTTAATTTTATGATTAAATCCAAAACCTATTTCCAACACACAACACCTCACACAGGAGGCACGACAAAAGCCTCCGCCGTCACCAAACGACGTTGCGTCGGCGCTCCTCCGCAACATTCCATTCAGCCATGATGGTTTTTGGCATGGGATAATTTTATTCAACCTTGGTTTGTGCATGATGATGGGTTCGATCCAATCTCTTTGATGACTTATTAGGCCAAATCAGGTCAGCCCATGTATGGGTCTAATTTGGGCAACAAGATAGGCTTGTTGGGAGCTTGTATCAGGTCTGATTTGAGTTATATTAATGAGTATGAGTTTGCGTCACATAGGGTACAAAATTAGCTTTGGGCTAATAAAGATGTGGGATCCTTTTCTTACAAGGATCAGAAAATTATTCTCCTAAAATTGAAAGAAAAATCGTTTCATTATCATCTCTATTATTTAGAAGAATATTTAGCAACAAGGGGGGAAGTTTCCTAGTCATGCAAGGAAACCAAAGGGGGCTGTCAGATCTGAATCCTAGATTTGGAAGGATAATTTAATGCTAAAGATTTGATTCTCCTAGTCAAGGAAAGAAATTGATGGGCGACTACAAGGGGAATTAATTTCTAAGTTTAGGGTCGGTGGCTAGCCTGTAGCCATCTGTTGTTTTATGTTTCTGTTATCATTGTAAATCTGGGGTATGCCCCTTATAATGTTTGTATCTTCTTCTTTTAATACATACGTCAACTTACCAAAA
>Ga0325403_1006515_pt1 | contig 11117 bp, 5 predicted proteins | sample PopdelMetagenome_19_FD_205665 | JGI IMG/M metagenome (GOLD analysis project Ga0325403, IMG submission 205665) | Populus deltoides microbial communities from Bellville, Georgia, United States - Xylem-PdKOR-R4 | ecosystem: Host-associated > Plants > Phyllosphere > Stem > Wood/Secondary xylem...
GGGAGAAACAGCCCATGATTCTGAACTTGAGGGGGCATACTATGGGATGCTGTTCAAGATAAAAGGCAAAAAGGAAAACCTGTCAGAAAAAAAGAAGGCACTAAACAAGGAAGACAAATGAAACATCGGCAGTTCACACATAAAGTTATGAGCGAAAGAATTAGGATGGATTTGATTCAAAGCATAAAAGCGTCATCTGACAATTTTCAGGGTTGAGGGAAGAAGAGGCGGCTGAAAACAAAAATAATATGACAATTTTCGGGGTGGGGGAAAGAAAAGGAGGAGGCAGAAATTTTCTTGCCTAACTTTCATCGATTACTCAACTTTTTGATTAAAGCTTGTCATACACATAGCAATATGCTGCAATACAATGCAACAGAGTTTGATTACAATGCGACAAACAAAACAAAAGGTAAGATGTTTAGAAATTCAATGCTCGACAGCATTATTATATATGAAAAAAGGATCAAATACTCTCTCTCGGAACAAAAGCAAGAAAGTGACGTCTTACCTCCTAAGCAGGAAAATCTTTAAAATCTACCATCTCAATCATAAAATATAAAATAGCCATGCATCACAGTTCATGTTCCTTAACAAGTTAAGAATGAAACACTTCACATGCATTACAGAATTAGCATCATAGAGGTGATCATGAGATTTTTCCAGCAAGGCGAAATACATAGCAGTATGCAGCAATAAAATGTAAAAGAGTTTGATAACAACGCGAAAAGAAAAACAAAAGGTAAGATGTTTAGAAATTCCATGCTTGGCTGCATTATTACCTTTTGGATCCATGGGGGTAGTGGGCATGACGTTTTGAGACCTGAGCTCCATCGAAAGAATCTCTAGTTATATTTTACGTAGATAATCAGACTGAAATCAGATATCAATAACAAAACACTAGCTCGCAGAGCAATCCATGTTACAAGAGAAGGGGGGAAATGGATATATGCTCTATCATTTCATCTTCTATGAGGATATACTTTAGTTTCCTCTATTTTAATTTAATTATTTATGTATTGATTCGCTGTTTTGCTTTTTGCACACTTCCCCTGTACATGAACTTGGTCACCATAAATAAAACACTTGTTAAGAGAATTAACAAGAAGACGCGAACTCCCAATCAGCCTTGCATACAGAATGAATGGTGAGGAAGTGTAGGCACAATACACACACATTTGTATATGCATAAATTCATGTGTATATTCATGTCCAGAGAATATTGTAATTATCGAACCTCGTATTAGGCCAATACCTGATTGGTGGCGGTAGTATAAATCTTTTCCTCAAGCCGTATGGCAATTTTCTTGAGTTCTTGTAATCCCTCTTGACCAGAAAACAGAAGATGCCTCTTTAATGTCTCCATTCTGCACATGTAAATCATTACGTTTCATTTTTAATGACCAGGCAAGTTTAGAGAAGCTAGTAGTAGCGAGCAAGAACCCTGAACTCATAAAGCACACCAATATCAGAAATGTGTGGAATCATTAGCAAAAAGTAAAAACAAATAATGACATAAGAAAGTGTCGGTCAAGTAATATACGACATCAAAATACATAGACATCTATTTTTACTTCCTCCAGAGGTACAGAGTATAGGAGTTTACTTGGCCACCCTTCTGTCTGAAAATTCTAGCTAACAGCTTCATGGTTAATTTTGTTGAACTGGAAGAACCTTTCATTTATGGCTATGTTCCAAGATATATAAGTGAATTAGTTGCAAACCAGGGGAATCTCTGTGAAAACATTACAATAGCATTTACTCTGTGCAAGAGGACTTCTCTTCTTTTTCTCTGACAAAGAAAAGAAGAGAAATGTTTTCAATTTATGAAAATGCAATGAGTTAACCTTATCTCATACTGCAATATATACTCTACAGTATTCATCGACCACTGCAAGTGCCAGCAGTAGCTGTCTATATGATTTTGAATGTAGAGAGGTCAACAAAACATTCAACTTTATGCTGAGAAAGTAGGAAACCATACACCATTGTGGCTAATTGATTTTTGTCTGCTGCTTTTACTTTAAGATCACTATCATTTCAACCATGTATAAGTTAAAACAAATAAAAGGCCCAAATCCAACACCATTCATTTAAGTTCAGTTGCAACTCGAGTTTTAAATTGAAACACATATGTTCATAGCAATAGATTAACCTTGAAATTTAAAAAGGAACAAGCTTCATGCAGCCATCCAAGAGGTCATCATCAAAAGAAGAGATTACACAAGAAGTTCCAACAAAAATTACTTCCCAGCACTTTATGTTCCTTCAAGTTTGCTTCTTGTGAGAAACACATGAGAAGATGAAAAAAAAAACAAGAAAAGAGGCGTATGATACTTGAGGTTGCCTCATGGCAATCCTGCTAATTTTAATTAACCTTTTTCCCTTCTCCTTTTCTTTCATATAAATAAAAAAAATTATTATTTTGCAGCACTTGCACATATTAGGAAACAAATACTTAGATTTTGTCGACTAGTATTCTTTTCCGTGAGTCAGGCAGCAATTGAATTCTCCAATCACCCGTGTCTATGACAGGTTCTCCGCCTGGGACAGTGGGCCAACCAAAAAGAAAAAATAATCATATTGCATGTTAGAATAGACCCTAAAAAGAAAGTCAGGAGCAGCAAGAAGAGTGAAAGCACATCAAGATCATGAAAAATGGAAATCAGTTTATTCAGACTTGAATAGATTTAAAAAGAACTTCCGTCTAATAGCATGTACTTTATTAAAGAAACCAGCCAAATATGGATGCATAACAAATATACACAAATATTTAGGGCAAGGTGCTAGGATCTTCATGGTGCTTCTAAAACCAAAGAAGCATTCCCTTCTAAGCAAATACTTACTGTCAAACCCTCCTCCTCTTCCCCTCCTGTTCTTGTTATTTATGTATATATTTACTTCTCTAAAAGAATAAATATTGTAGGGAGCAAGTAGTGTAAATAGAAAGAGGAAAATACCACATCCCCAAAAGAATAAAGAATAAAGAAATAAGAAGAAAACAAAACATAGTCATAAAACGAGGCTTTTCAATCCCCAATGAATATCAGCAGACTAAATACCACAGCACAAATAGAAGATGAAGAGGCCAGAAACACTAAACCATCCCAAAGAGATTGTCTAGGATGTTTTAAGCTAGGAAAATGAAGAAGAAAACAACGAGCATTAACAATGAATATTTCATGCTATCATCAACTCTAAAGAGCAGACTGATAAGAATCAACTTAACAAATTTAGAGGCACATCTTTCTTTGAATAGACAACACAATAACCCTGACCATACTAAATGCTCCACCCATAGTAGAATCGGCTGATTGCGCCTTTCTTCGAGTTGCGTTCACGAGCAGCGATTTCATCGGATCCGATTATCTATCTTTTTAATTTACTTAATTAAAATTGAATTTCTCTCTCTGGATAGTAATTTCAATAAAATAAATGAAAACGCAGTCTTAAATTTTAAAAAACAAAAACATGATAGAAAAGGAAGCACCTGGGAGATTTGAAGCTTTATTGGTTGAGGTGGCGGCGGCGGCGGAGGAGGCAGCGGTTTCCGACAGCGGAGGAGGGAAAGAGAGAGAGCTCAGGTGGGGAGAGGTGAGGAATGTCGAACTAGAGTAAACAGAGCTTGACAGATGACTTTATTCTTTTCAAGATTCGCTAGCAAACTAAAAGAATTGTATTCTTGTGCTGCTTCACTGTTCTTAACTAACAAACTAAAACTAAAAGAATTATAATTATGAATATATGTAAAAAAAAATTAAGAGTGCTCGTTAAAACACGGTGCACTGTGTGTGAATCTTGTGGCTTCACAGTCTTTACTGCGCTCCGTCTCTGTTTTTCGCGTTTCTTCTCGCACGGTGGGTGTTCCCGCGCTTTCTTCTCGACTGCTGAGGCTCCCTAGCGTCTTTTCATCGACTTTTGTCTAGTGCATGTTCAGATTGAGGCGGTTTGGCTGGTGCTAAGCGCGCGAGGAGATGTCAGCCGACGGGTAATCACCTGCATCGGCTGGGATGACTTCATTGAAGCTGTCCTCTTGGTCTGTGGCGGGCCTTCTCATTAATGAAAAAAATATTCTAATTGAGACATTGTTTTTGTTTTTATAAACTCTTTTCTATTATATTTTTTTATCTAATTTTTTATAGAGAATATAAGATAAATTCTGGTTTATTATTTATTCTTGGATGTAATATCAAAAATAAAATATTGAGTAAATCAAGAAATAATAATGTAATTTTTCAATAACTAATTTGTAATTAAAAGGGCATAATAAATAATAAACCAGAATTTATCTTAAGTATTGACGCAATTGTTAATATTGTAAGATAGTTGATCTAAAATAAGATTATCTTTACTGACCATGCAAAGTCATACGATAATATCATGGATTCACTAATAAAATGCTTAACAATAAAGCAAGTCGACAATCATCGAGAGGAATGAGATTAAGACACAATTCAATGAATTGTCATTATAGCGACCCAACCTAGTTTACTGGAGATCCCAAGTTCTAGGTTCAAATAGATAACCAAATCATTTGTCAATTTAATAGTATCCCTCTTACCCATTCATATTATATAAAGCGCTATTAGCAGCGAAAATAGGATAAGCTAAGCTTTTAATGACTTTTATAGCTTGAGAAATTCAAGTGGGGTATTACATGATACTTTTAATAAGAATCACATATGTGAGTTTGAAATGAGGTCACTTCTATGAGAATAGAAAATGCAAATTCTCTAATGCTCTTTGAAATCGAGACGCATTCAAGGCCAAAATGAATATAACCGTGAGAACCAAAATTGTAAGAAAATAAATTGTGTAATCTCTATTATTTGGTTTCACACAAATGGCTAAACAACTCAAGATATAATAATCGCTGGTTAGCCGAGTGAATCCAATAGTTTTAACTATGGAAGATTCAAGGTCAAAAGCTATCTTGCTCAATGCAATGACTTTTCGCTCCTACTTTCTATTTTCGTATCTACTTTGTATTTTATTTTCGTGTCTACTTTGTATTTTATTTTATCATGTGGAGGGATTGTTAGGGTGTGAATGAAAAGTTGTGTTTGTTAAAACTCTACTTGAAATATAATCGTATACTTTTAAACTAGAAAGTTGTAATCTTTTGTCTTAAAAGTTATGTTAAAATTAAATGTCAAAATTACCTATAAAAAGAGACAATTCTTACATGGTTTTGATAATGAATAAAACTTTTAATCTTTTTAAAACTCTTTTCTTTTACATTTCTTGAGTCAAAATTCTTACAGAGAGTAACATAAAAATTTTAGTTCGTCATTTATTCTTGGTTGTGCTATCAAGAATCAGAGATTGAGTAAGCTTGAAAAATAATATTACAATTACATTGCTAGCACCAAGGAGTAGGTAATAAATTTTTTTATGATAATTTATTGTGAATCTATTTATTTTAATTTGTAGCTATCCGTACAAAATAGATCTCATAGACCTATGGTATTGAAAATTCTAAAACTATAAGTAAATATGCGGACGACGATAAAAAGTTACTTTTTATAGATGTTAAAGCCATGAATATTTTATATTATACATCGGGCAAAAATGAATTTGACATAATTATATTAAATAAAAATGCTTAGAGATATATAGCATGCTTTACAATAAGTAACTCATAAAGAAAATAATAAGTTAAAAAATCTAAAATTACATGTTAATTCATCCATATGAATTGTTCAAAATGTTTGGTGACTTCATAACTAAAATGTTTATTAAAATGACTAAAATAATTAATAGTTTATTAGTTTGGATGTTTTTAGTCATGCTGAAATTATAGAGAATTGATCATTAAGTTGATTTTTATATATGCATAGAAATCAGATCATTATAAATTTAATAAACTATTTAAAGTGTTCCAATGGAAAGAAAATGGGTGTTGTGAATTTGAGTCTGCATTTTTCTCTACCTTCTTTTTGGTGTTTTTTGTTCGTCCCTTCCTGAAAATTTACGCTCAGTTTTTGCCTTCTACCTGCTGCTTAGTTTAGGGTATTAAATTTCTTTGTTTCTTCAGAAGATGCCTTACTCTTTTTTGCTCATTGTTGATTGCCTTTCTGTTTCCAAGATATATAAGTGAATTGGTTGCAAAACAGGGGAGTCTCTGTGAAAACATTACAATAGCATTTACTCTTGAGTAAGAAAACTTTTATGCATGCATTGCAATTGACAAAGAAAAGAAGAGAAATCCCTTTAATTTATGAAAAAGCAACGAGTTAACCTTATCTCACTCTGCAATATGTATCAGTGCTCATTGGCTATTGCGAGTGCCAGCAGTAGCTGTCTATATATGATTTTGGATGTAGAGATTATATCACCAAAACATTCAACTTTATACTGAGAAACTAGGAAACCATACACTATATATTGTGGCTAATTGATTTTTGTCTGCTGCTTTTGTACTTTTAAGATCACCATCATTTCAACCCTGTACAAGTTAAAACAAATAGAAGGCCCCAAATCCAACACTATTCATTTAAGTTCAGTTGCAACTCAAGTTTCAAATTGATACACCAGTGCTCATAGCAATAGATTAACCTAGAAATTTAAAGCGGAACAAGCTTCATGCAGCCATCCAAGAGGTCATCATCGAAAGAAGACGTTACACAAGAAGTTCCAACAAAAATTACTTACCAGCACTTTTTATTCCCTCGAGTTCCCTTCTTGTGAGAAACACGTGAAAAATAAAAAAGACAAAAACGAAAGAAGATGACATCCTGTCATTGCTACCAAATCCTCACCAGCTACAGCTCTAGATCCATTACCAGCTGCAGAACCAGCAATTCTGTCAATCATACTGACAACGGAGCCAATGTCACCGACAGATGCACTAAGTGCTTTGGGAGACAGAGATTTCACCTGGGAAAAAAAATTGCAGCATCACCATCTCATTCACAAAGAAGTTTCTTTCTTTTTCAGAAACCTCCAAAATAAGGGTGGGGTGGAGTAAAACCAAAAGGAGAGCATCACTAACCGCTTTAATCAAGCACTAAAGTGGTTGCTCTGTAACATTTGACTTGCCAGAAACAGTTGTCAAAGCACCGCCATGAGCACCATCAGGACTGGTAAACTCTGCAAGCAAAGGTGATGCAGATATCCCAGGAGTGCCAATTGCAACGGATGGAGCCAGTGCCTGTGCAACAAATGGTTGGTGTACAATATTTCCAGTATTTAAGAGTGAGGAAATACCAGAAACTGGTTTGTCAGAATCTCCTGGCATAGGAGATGGAGCTTGCTGGTGTAATTGCTGCTGCTGCTGCATCTGTTCATTCTGCATTAAATTCTGGCGTTGCTGCAATCGTTTAAGCTGTTGTGTTTGTAGCATCTGTTGTTCATGCTGCTGTTTTAGATGCTGGTGTTGAATCATATTGGAATTCGACTGAAGGGGAATATTTGGCTGCAGCATACTCGCCCCACTTTGTGTTGACATTGTGTTAACATTGGTTGGTTGGGAAATGCTCACGAGATTCTGTTGTACAGATCCTACAGGTGTCTGCTGCAATGAGCTCAGTGCATTTCCTTGTCCAGAATCTAAATTGGAGCCTGGTTGTATTGGATTCATCATGTTTGATTGTGACGTCGAATCCCCAGATAAAGTTGAAAGGGAATTATGCAGCAAGCTTGACATATTGTTCTGCTGCATCTGTGGTACAGAACCTTGCGTATTCATTGATTGCAACTGGGGAATCAGTTGATTTTCATGGGACTGCAATTGAGGAACTTGAGATTGGGGTTGCTGCATAGGTTGAATACGAGGTTGGGGAGGTTGTCCTTGCTGTAGATTAGGAATAGGCTTCCTGTATCTGCTTGGGTTTAGAAAACCTACAATCTGCTTCTCATAGAAACCCAATTTCTCCTTGAAATTAGGTGTGATGTTGTTTTTAGAGACCTGTAAGAATGTTATCAAGCGCTCCAACATGACCTTGAATACCTTCAGCTTTTCAAGCTGTTCTGACTTTGGTTGTTGTGGAAGAGGGTCATGCTGGAAAGCAAAGTTAACATACACGAGAATTAAAAATTGCATTGACCCTTTCTAGCAAAACTAGTAAAACATTAGTGAAAAAAATGTTTCTATTCCAATTCTTCTGTGTCAATGCATGGTTGTGGGGTGGTTGGGTTGGGGGAGGTAATTAGTGCAGATGATACAGTGACAAGCAATGCTGATGGGGAAAACAAATTAATACAAAAGCTCAACTGTGGGGGTTTATGAATCATGTGTGGGCAAATAAATCGGAAAAAATTACAGAGACAATTTACCTGCTGTAACTTGGTAGCAATTCTCTGGTACATTTCATTTATTTCAGGCAAATACGTTTCCTTCATAACTTTGATCTAGGAAGTACATATAACCAGCAAGACATTATCAATCATATGCTTGATTTCTTCACGTGCCAGAGTCAGAAAGAAACATAAGCAAACTTGAGAGAGTTGATAATAAATAAATAAATAAAATGGCAGAAGACAGCATATATTGTTTGAGATAAAAATAGCAGAGTGGAATCAATGCTGAAAACTCAAAAGAGAATATCGTTATTGATTGCATGCAAAGATGCAAAGGATTGTGTAGTTACCACTTCAGACAAGATTCAGGGGTTGGTCAAGTTCAGTTACTTTGTCTCACGGCAAACTACAATCACCATTGTTTTCTATTGTTCTAACTCAAGTCAATGGATGTCACGACTTTGGTAAACACTTCTTAGCTTTATAACTTTGGATTTATAACCCTTATATCCTAATTATCAACAACCACTCCTATTCCCGTTTTAGGAGACCTTTTCCATTGAAATCTTGCAAGACTGTGACATACATGAACTTCGTCTAATGAACAGTAAACCACAGAAATTACCTTTTGGTAGATCTCCTCTTGCCAATCAGCACCATTTGCATGTCCAGTCTCTGCTGTAGAATCTAGGGACGCTACAAAAATTTTGATGCAGGCAAAAAAAAGATTAGAATTCATGTATTTTTTTAATGTTTTCTGCACACAAGGGCATTTATTAGGTTTATTAGGTTTTCCCTATCCTAGATAGGACCATTAGTATTTTCCTACATAGGAATACAAGTCCTTTTTGGACTTGGAGCTTGGAGTATTAGGAACATCTCAACGTTATGTAATCATTCAAACAGACAGAGAAACCGCCCCAAAAAAAAAATTTATGCGTGATTGGCTGATGATTAGTTACCCCAGCGTCAAATGCATTGTCCAGTTATACATATATTTTTAAAATTCACGTCCATTAAATTCAAAATGAGAGGTGAACAGTTGGTGCAACGAGCTGGAGGGCATGATGTGGTAACAAATGAGTGTGATTGCAATGGTTTCAATTGCAGTGGCATCAGTGGCACATAAAACTACCAGAAGAGCATTGCTGACTTGAACCATTATGAGAGGTGAATAGTTGGTGCAATGCACTGGATGGCATGATGTCGGAACAAATGTATGTGTGATTGCAATGGTTCCAATAGCAGTGGCAGCCGTAGCTCATAAAGCTACCAAAAAGAGCATTACTGACTTGAACCATTATTGTATTTTCAAGAAATTTAAATAAATATGTTATAATCTAACATGAAAGCAGAAAGCTGCAAAAGCAAGGTTAGAAAGCTGCAAGGATGAGAAAAACTTACTTGAGGACGTTTCTGGAAGGGCTCTTTGAGGTTGATATAACTGCTTTTGCTGATCAATCACATTTGACTGTTGCAGCAAGGAGCCTGATGCTTGAAGCCTTTGCTGCAGATCATGTTGTGATGGATTTGATTGCTGTTGCAGCTGTCCAGGCTGTGATTGAATCTGTGCCATCAATTGCTGCTGTGGCAGCTGTGAGTGTGACTGCTGCCCTTGATTCGGCAACAAAGCACTTCCACTTTGTTGTGCTTGCTGCTGCAGCGTAACCTTGGGCTGTTGCAGCATGTGTAGACAGGGCTGATTAGATTGCATGCTTGAGTTACCAGGCTGAGCTCCAAGCAACGGCTGTTGCTGTAAGCCAGTGACATTACTTTGAGGGCCCAACTGTTGCTGATGCATGCTTGAGAGGTTATTTTGTTGAGCCATTAACTGCTGCTGCTGCTGATTTTGAAGGTTATTCTGCTGCCCTAGCAATCTCTGCTGCTGCTGCTGCTGCAAGTCCCCAACAATGTTTTGCTGTCCAATTAACTGATTTTGCGACATGTTAGTGGTATTTGATTGTTGCCCCATTAGCTGCTGTTGTGGAGGCAATAGTGGCTGCTGCATCATTGGTGTTTGCTGCTGATGAATACCAGCAGACTGTTGAGGTTGTTGCTGCTGCCTGAGGACTGATTGTGGATGTTGCTGGAGCATTGGTTGTGTTGACTGTTGAACAGAAGATGGTTGGTTCTGTTGAAGACCAGAGACGGTTTGCATCATTGAAGGCTGCATAGCATTATTACCTCCTGGATCCAGGGGTTTGTTACCATTGCCAGTGGGTATGGTATTTTGAGACTTGGTCTCCATTGTAAGCATCTTCAGAGATATTTTACGCAGATAATCAGACTGAAATCAGATATCAATAACAAAACATTAGATCTCTGAGCAGTCCATGTTACAAGAGAAGGGGGAAAAGAGATATATGCTCTTTCTAATATGCTAGGCTTTCTGTATTTGCATCTTGTGTGAGGATATACTTCTGTGTCCCCTCTTTTTATTTAATTATTTATGTATTGATTCGTTATTTGCATTTTGCACACTTCCCTTGTACTTGAAAAGGACCTTGGTCACGATAAATAAAACACTTGTCAAGAGAATTAACAAAAAGATGAGAACTTTTACAGAATGACCAGTGAGGAAGTGTGGACACACTACACACACGTGTACAAGCATGAATCCACAAACATATGCATGTGTATATTCATGTCTAGAGAATATCCAAATTATTGAACCTAGCATTAGCCGAATACCTGATTGGTGGCGGCAGTATAAATCTTTTCCTCAATCTGCACGGCAATTTTCTTGAGGTCTTGTAATCCCTCCTGACCAGAAAACGGAAGATGCCTCTTTAATGTCTCCATTCTGCACATGTAAAACATTGCATTTAATTTTTAATGACAAGGCAGGTATAGAGAAGTTAGCAGTAGTGAGAAAG
>Ga0325403_1006517_pt1 | contig 11117 bp, 5 predicted proteins | sample PopdelMetagenome_19_FD_205665 | JGI IMG/M metagenome (GOLD analysis project Ga0325403, IMG submission 205665) | Populus deltoides microbial communities from Bellville, Georgia, United States - Xylem-PdKOR-R4 | ecosystem: Host-associated > Plants > Phyllosphere > Stem > Wood/Secondary xylem...
ACACACACACACACACATAAAGATTTCAATATTGACCAAGAGCAGAGCAGAACTATGCGAGGAGATGAAAAGAAGAATATTCCCGTGACAGAAATCAAAGTTGGTGTGGGTGGCCCATCAGCCCACTATCTGATGTCAAGAGTTGAAAGATGATTATAACAGAAAGGTAAAGCTGCCATTCAACAACACAAGGGATAACTCATGACAATGTGCACATGAATGGAATCTATGGATGTCGTATGTATGAATTAAGATCACCTGTCATCGCTTCCATTAACTTCATCCAACTAAATCTTGATGCAGACTTCTTCTAGTGTTTGTTGTTGTGGAGGATATTATTAGACTGCTGAAATTTGAAAATCATATAAACACACGCATATATATATCAATATCAGAGATTGCAGATCATACTGCAGTGGAATCGGGATTGCACTTGACAACCATAACGAAATCGCCATGTAAGTGAGTGGCACTTGTGAGAGGTGGTGGGGCTATGTGCAATCTACTAATGGTCTTGAAGGTGAATTGTACAATGTTCTTTATATAAGGAATACCTTTCAAACTAATGAAGTACAGATCAGAAATAGCAGCCATGGCAAAGGCCATTCTTCTTGCTCTTCTCAAAGTACTGATGATCATAATATTTGCTGGTTGGATTGCTCTGTGGCTCCTAAAGCCTACTAATCTGTGGACAAGAAAATGGAAAGCAGCTGAAGATGGTGCTAGGCACACGGTGTTTGGCTATTACGGTATGTACTTGGAGTTACCATCTGAATTGGTTTTTGCTTAGTGCTAAATCATCTTTTTATATATATTAATCTACAAGCTTATTCTCTGGCATGACAACGTCAGCTATCAATTTATCGAATCAAGCAAGAGATGTCATTTGCGTGCTCATTATTACTGAAAAACATAAAACATTCATGATTGCAATTGCAGATGTTGGTATCAATGCTTAAATTAGTATAATACTGAATGCACTGCAGGTCTCAACTTCGCTGTATTCACATTTCCTCCTATTGCCTTGACCATAATTGGATTAGTTTACTTGGATTTGGTTACGAAGGAACCTCCTCGAAGCAGGTAATATAGTTGTGAAATTAGATCTGTATCTCTAGAAATCAATGGCTTACTGTTCCTTATGATTAACATGGATGACAGACCAGCAAGGAGTGCAACTGTTGGTTTCTCAAATCCTGTGGTGGTGAACAGCTTTGTGGGAATTTTATCTAGCTTAGAGATTCTGGCAGTGTTTCTCTTTTCCCTCTTTCTAGCTTGGACTTACTATGCCCGCATCAGTAATGACTTCAAAAAGTTGATGCCAGTCAAGTCACTGAAGTTAGATTTGTGAGTTCTAATGATCCTAAATAACATTTGGTGGATACTGAAAATCAAGAGTAACACCATTACTGATGTTTACCTGTATTTCAGATGGCAAATCAAGTATCTAAGAGTGGCCACCCGATTCGGATTGCTTGCAGAAGTCTGCCTGGCTTTGCTTCTTCTTCCTGTTTTGAGGGGCTTGGCCATATTCCAGTTAATTGGAATCCAGTTTGAAGCTTCAGTACGATACCATATATTGCTTGGGACGTCAATGATATTTTTTTCCACAATTCATGGTGCAAGCACTTTGTTCATCTGGGGAGTCAGCCGCCATATTCAAGATGAGGTATTCTATTTCCTTTCTGCTTTCCCTCTTGAAAGAAAACTTGTAGTCTGTTTCATTGGTTCAATTTGCATTTTTGTGATTGAATTTGGTATCTTCTGTTGTTAACATCCAACCTATCCTTTTCTTCTCTGTTTTAATCCTTTGCTATGAGTTTTCAATAACAGATATGGAGATGGCAGAAAAAAGGACGGATATACCTGGCAGGAGAGATTGCTCTTGTTACTGGACTGGTAATCTGGATCACGTCACTTCCTCAAATAAGGAGGAGGAGATTTGAAATATTCTACTACACACACCATCTATACATAGTCTTCCTAATATTCTTCTTGTTCCATGCTGGAGATCGGCACTTCTACATGGTTTTTTCTGGGGTATTTCTCTTTGGTCTTGACAAGCTACTTCGAATTTTACAATCAAGACCACAAAGTTGCATTCTCTCAGCACGAATATACCTAATCCCCAGCAAAGCCATAGAACTTACGCTGCCAAAGGATCCAGGTAATCTTTTCAGCCTTCCCCGTTACAATCATGCATATTAGTGTTATGGCAGTAAGACTTCTCTCATCAAACATCTTTCATACTAATTGCAGGATTGAAGTATACCCCAACAAGTGTTATATACATGAAGATACCAAGTATTTCCAAGTTTCAGTGGCATCCCTTCAGTATCACTTCTAGCTCAAATATTGATGATCACACGATGTCTGTTGTCGTAAAATGCAATGAGGGCTGGACAAGTTCTCTCTATGACATGATACAAGCAGAGCTAGATTCAGATACAGGTGCTATGAACTGTATACCTGTGTCAATTGAAGGCCCTTATGGACCTTCTTCACTGGACTTCCTCAGGTTTGCAAAAAAGAACCTAGTATTGCAGACAAGAAGAATTTACTTGAACTGATAATGAACCAAGGATGATTTTCGAGAATGTCATTTGTTAAGAATTTTTTGCAGGCATGACAGCCTACTTCTGATTGCCGGTGGAGCTGGGATAACCCCATTTCTCAGCATCATAAAGGAAATTGCTTCCATAAACAGCAGCAGGTATAGATTCGCCACACAAGTTCAGCTCATCTATGTCGTGAAGAAGTCACAAGATGTTTGCCTGTTAAACTCAGTTTCTTCTCAACTTCTGAATCAGTCATCCACACAGTTGTCTCTAACTATAAAAGTTTATGTAACACAGGAAGAGAGTTCTAATGCAACAGTGATAGGATTAGTGAATAACTTTTCTCTAGCGAGAACAGTTAACTTTAGCACCGAATGTTCAAATTATGCAGTGCATGGACTAGATAGTTCAATTTTGATGGCTGCCATGGTCGCATTATCCTCCATTAAGTTCTTAGTTTCTCTTATTTTCTTTAATCGCATTTTTGTTCCCACTGAAATGAAGAGTCCTGCCTCTCAAAAGATGGCTGTTCCGTCAGAAAACAAGGCCTCAAAAGAGAAGACTCCCTCTTCAGTTGTTGATCTACTTCTCCTAGCTTCTTTCATCGTAGCTCTAGCTTGCAACACTTTTGTAGCAATTATCTTGAGATGGAAAAGGCTCAAGAAAGATATTCCAGCAGCGTCTCCGAAACAAGGTAATAAAGCCACAGAACTAGTAGGTTCAGTAGAGGCAAGAAGTACTGTTGAGGAACATGAAATTCATTTTGGAGGAAGGCCTGACTTTCAAGGTATTATTATTCTATCTTTTTCCTACAATTCTGCAACATTCTATTATTTGAAATTTCTGCTTCTTATTACAGTTTGTGTAATTGCATGTTGTAAACAGATATATTGTCCAAGTTTCCAAATGAAACTGGTGGATCTGATATTGGAGTCCTGGTGTGTGGACCGGAAAGCATGAAGGAGTCGGTCGCATCATTATGCCAGTTGAAGTCTCAGGGGCTCAACATTGGTGCCAAGGGAAAGAAACCATACTTCATTTTCCACTCCCTCAACTTCACTCTTTAGCCTCACCATCCATACACACAAATACTTGACAACATGTATAAACATTAGCATCTGGTTCTAAATAAAGGATGCCTTCATTCCACTTTGTACATATTTCATCGTGGCATCATTTGAGAAAGGGCTTGAGCAGTTAAGCTGAAAGCTTGTGCATTTAGATAAGTTGAATGGATGGGACTTTATCAAAGTGCTTTGAGGGCCAATCTACAATTCAATCATGGCGGTTTTACAAAATCTCTTGCCCCAATTTCAAAAGAATACTCTTATCTCTACCTCTTATGAAACAGGCTGAGGAAGATTTGGTAGTTAATAATGAGAGAACACCCTCGTCCACTTTGTCTTGGGACAGGCTATATTAGTATAATGTTCATGTGGCTCTATGATGTACCTTCGCATGGCATTAGTTATATCTCAAACTAGGCATTAGTGCTAGTCATTCATGTGTTATGGCTAAAAATTATGTTAATGTTATGAAGCTTTTTCGCCAAAATGCAATTAAATCCTAATCCAAAGGGAGAATCCAGTGTAGCAGCCAATAAGACATTTCAAGGACAATTAGCTCCTACAATTCTGGCATCTCCACAATACCATGAGCAACCCAATATCCAGATTTCAAAAACAATTAGCTTGAAGTTAAGGAACTTGGATCATATCTTCATCACCACCTCCCCTGCTCCGGCCATTAATCCCCAACAAAGAAACAAACAAAAAGGACTATCATTCAGTTTGGATCCTTTCTTTCCTTCTACCATGGACATGCCATAAAAATCAAGTTAGTTTCACTATCTTGGGATATTCTTGAGAACAACTGAGGTATCTTGATCAATTTAGCTCCGCTTATTAGTTTAAACCAGCTGAACTTCGACAAGAACTCATAACAGTGGGATACTTGCTTCCTTATCTTTGATTCTCTAGTGGAAAATTATCAAACACAACTTAATAAACAAATGGAAGCAAGATAAAGAGCCATATATTATCACCAGAAGTCATAATTGGATTGGCTTTTAAACAGAAACCTTCTTTTTCAATTGTCATTATATTTCTCTGTAGCCACTGCAAACGGCAAGGATAAGACAGTCACTGTTGCCAACGGGAATCTTGCAAGCAATAAATGATAAAGAAAAGTCCTCCATTGGTCAGTTATGAGCTGGACTTGGTCCCGTCTGAATTATGCCTGGTTAACAAATGATCCACCGCACACTACAAACGCTGCCTTACAAAGTTGCTTGCCTCTTAATTCATTGACCATGTAGTGAAAAATTAAAAAGGCATATTTAATTTATGATCCCTAAAAAGAAAATGGGACAGCCAACTTGCCTTGATTTATTATGTACAGTCAACGTTCTTATAGGAAACCTAAAACTTGATTGATCAAAGATATTATCTTCAGAGGAGACTTTTCTCACTCGATCCAAAAAAGCTAAACATGTAGGATGAGGATTACTGGGCCAAAGATCAAGTCCCACAAACTAATGGGATCTTGCACATCAGTAAACACACCTCTCACTTTGAGAGGGAAAGAGAGTGTTTTCTTGCATGGCCCCATCTTGCACCAAACAATAGGACCACACAAATGTTTCTCTTACAACATGAATGGTGACTCCACATTCTAATTTGAAACACAGTCCATGTCTGCCCTTGCCAATTCTATCATCCAAGGAATCTAAAGAGATAGAAGGGCTTTTACATTGCGTAAAGAGTTCCCAAGTCATCTGTCCACTCTATATTTCTATATATTTGTTTCTTTGGAATGGTTCAATTCTTATATTTTATTAGAGATGAGGATCAAAGACCATTAGTCAGAGAAAAGTTTCCGGGCTACTTGTCTGCATAAAGTGAAAACTAAGGAAACCTCCTCCGAATGTTTATTTACGTGAGTAGAACAAACTCAGGATTATTCTCAGACGAATGTTTTACTAGTCTTTATTAAATTACAAATGCTATATGAAAAAAAGAAAGAAAAAAGACTAGCAGAAAATCTCCAGGGATACTGCTTGAGTTTGAACTCTGGACATAGCAGCCATAATTTACCAGCAGTGGATTATCAAAGGTTTAAAAATGAAAATTTTCAATATTTAATGCCAAAACTCAATCAAATTAAGGTGCCAAAATTTCAATACCTACCACCACAAATTCAACCAAGAAAAATTTTAATAAAAGAACTATATTCACACCTGCGGTTCATCTAGCGTTAGAGCCACCTCTTCACCGCCATGATTACTAACATCACCGACTCTGCCACCACTAGCCAAAACATTCAACAACTCAGCAGGTGCGGCAGCCACATCTTCCCCAACCAAAATTTCCACCACCTCCCGCATACTAGGCCTCCTTTGGGAATCAGGATGGCAACAAACCAATCCAAGCTTCAACACCAACTCCATTTCCTCTGCCACAAACTCCCCCTTCATTCTTTCATCCACTGCCTCGACCACCTTCCCTTTAGCATACAGATCTCTCACCACGTCAATCAGCACTGAATCCTCATCCTCGTTTGATCCCATTTCTACCGGCTTTCTACCACAAACCACCTCCAATATCACAACTCCAAAACTATAGACATCACTTGCGGATGTTGCTATAGCCATTGTTGCCATCTCAGGAGCCAAGTATCCCAATGTACCAACTACTCTAGTTGTATTAGGTACTTCATTGTGACTATAAAGTTTTGCAAGGCCAAAATCTCCAAGCCTGCCTCGCATATCTGAATCTAACAATATATTGCTTGATTTAACATCCCTGTGCACAACTACCTTTTCCCAGCCATGATGGAGATAGTTTAATCCCTCAGCTACATCAGCAAGGACTTGGCGGCGTTGTTGCCAGTTCAATAGCTTCTTAGGCTTGTGGAATATGTAACGATCGAGGCTGCCATTGGGCATGTAATCATAGACAAGCATAAGCTCACTGGCTTTTCTACACCAGCCTCGCATTTGAACTAAGTTCTTATGTTGCAGCCTGCCCATGCTCGATATCTCAGCCATGAACTCTCTTAGGCCTTGTTTAGAGTCATGATTCACGCATTTGACAGCAATATCAGAATTGTTTGAGAGAGTTCCTCTGTACACTTTCCCAAATCCACCTGAGCCCAAAAGCTGATCTATGGAGAATCCATTAGTGGCTTGACTTAATTCTCCATAGGAAAATCTATGAGGCCAATATTCAAGCTCCCAATCTTCAATCTCATCCTCTTCTGAATCTCTCAACTTCTGCTTATACCAAAACCAAGAAACCACAAACACGCAAATCACAAACAAAACAACACAACCAATCGTTATCCCAGCAATAGAGCCAGCTGACAACGAATTCGACGAAGATGGTAGGCTAAAAACAGGCAAATTCGTAACATTTATATCTCTAGCAACACCTGTATCACTAAAACTCCAAGCTAAAATCCTTTGCGCTTCAACCCAGGTAGTTTTTGAAGCGGAAAACCCCACATACATCTCCTCAGAAGTATAATTCGCAATCACAGGATCTTTAAAACTAAGTATGGGCACAGATGGGCGAGAAACACCAACAGGGGCTACAGTAACATTAATCTGAAAATTAGGCCCATCGAAATCAATCCACGCTCGGACATTCTGACCATTTCCCATACTGACAGGCACAAAGCCAGCAGAAGAATTGTATCCACCGGGCTTAGTTAAAGCAGACACAAGGTTGTTCAAATCAATACCAATATGATTCCTATCAGGATCATTAAATTCTGGGTTCTGCCCAGTATCAAATTCAACAGCTAAAAGTGGCGCCGCAGAGGGTACAGTTGCATTGGTAAAAAGACCAAAGTATTGGCTAGCAAGAGCACCAGGTGGGTTAGTCCAGTTAGAGAGAACAAAAGCAAGACCAAAGCCAGGACTTGAAGCAATGTTAGGCAATATGGAGAAGACAAAAGAAGTTGAAAAGGAAGTGAGAGTCGTTGTTGAGTTCTGGGTTTGTTTCATCTTGATTTTTGTCGGATAAAAAGCACGTCCAAGGGAGTACTGGTTGGTATCGTTGAGGAGTCTGATCACCGAGGTGTCGACTCTGGCATCTGGGATTAGAGTGACTCCAGGGTTTGTGGCATTGAAGGAGTTAAAGAGGAAGTCAAGGCCAAAACTGGGATAGAAGAAAAGGAAGAGGAGGAGAGGTGATCGCAGCATCCCAATAGATTCCGGTGGCCGGAGGAGAGACTTGAGGAGGGATGTAGTTGGGGTTGAAATTGTAAGCACAAGTATTAAAAAAAATAAAAAAAAACGAGGAGTCATTATTGACTATTTATTGATTAAAGGAACAGAGTGTTGAGAGTTAATGCTTTCTTTGTGATTTGGTGGGTTTTGACTCTCAACCTCTCGCTTTGTCTCGCTTTATGCTTTTCTCCATTATTTATTGTATTATTGACATTTGTGTTAATTGGATATTAAGTAGCTTTTCGTATATGTTTTGTAGGGTTTTTTTTTTTTCTCAAGTTAAAGAATTTTTTTTTTTTTTTTAAAGTTGGATATTGAGTTTAATGGGTGCAATTTGTATTTCAAACTTAAATCTTAACTTTTTTTTTTTTTTGCTATAATTCTAAACTTATAGCAATATCAAAATATAGTTTAATACACTAAAAATAATCAAATACTTTAATATTGTGAATGTAAATAGACATTTTAATAATTCAATATTAAAGAATTCTATTGATTACATCCTACTTATTTATTATCTACTAGTTAATGCCTACTGGTAAATATGTTTTGAAATTCTTATAAACTTAATCGAATTGTGCATTTAAAATTATTTTTTAGATTAATATGAGTGTTCGGACCAGTTTGTGCGTGCTTCGATTAATCTCACGAGCCTTGAAGTTAACGACCATGTAAGCCTTCAGTGATCCTGAAGTTTGTGGGATTCGAACTGGTAACCTCTGGGTAACAAATTTAAGGCTTGACCAATTGAGTTATATTTACAAGGGTTAATTGCATTTTATTTTTTATTTTTTATTTTTATTTTTTTTATTAACGTGAGTGTTTGAGCCAGTTTGCGCGCACCTCGACTAATCTCACGGGCCCTGAAGTTAACGATTATATAAGCCTCTAGTTGCCATCATATTAACAATCACAGGGTTCGAACCTGAGACCACATAAGGCATATTTATTTTTATTATTATTATTATTGTATTATTATTTTTTTTATTAACGTGGGTGTCCGGACCAGCTTGCGCGCACCTCGACTAATCTCACTGGCCCTGAAGTTAATGACCATATAAACCACCAATGGCCATCATATAAGGAACCATATAACTCGAACCTGAGACCACAGAAAAAGCAAATCCTTTAGTCTCAAGATCTTACCACTAGACCACCTCCTAAATGATTAAGAGCATATTTATTATTGATTTGCTGGGTTGTTGTGGTGTTTGATCCTCTTCTTCTCTCTTTAGTCTTCTTTAAATAAAGAAAATTATAAAAAATTGTGAGACAACCACCAATCATCTTCATTCTTTCTAATTTTAAAAATGCATGACTTCTCCACTACTTCACGTAACTTGTTAGTTTTCCTTTAACAAATCTTAACCATTTCTACTCTATATATTCTAATCTTCCTTATATTTGATCCAAACTTCGTCATTCCCTTGTGTAATATTGGTTAGTTCATAACCAAACCATGTTCTTAATTTGGCCTAAATTATATTTTTATCAAGTCCGGCTGATTATTAAGTATGTCTTTCTTGTCTTTCAGCCTAGATTACATCTTTATTAATTTTATTGTATAAAATGTATTCCTCTTTTAAACACCCCATTAATGACATAAAAAATGGGAATTAATGGGTAGTGAGATTGGTTTTACTCTAGAGTATGTTGAGAATGTTGGTGTAATTATTTTTTTAAAAAAATTTTCATGTTAAAATGCATCAAAATAATATTTTTTTTATTTTTAAAAAATTATTTTTGAGATTAGCGCATCAAAACAATCCAAAACATATAAAAAAATTTTAATTTTTGCAAAACAAAAAATTTAATTTTTTAAAGAAATTCTCGATTAATTTAAATTTCAAACTATCTTTTTTCTCTTTATTACATGTTAAAAATCTCATACTTTCTTTTTTTTCTCTTTTTTTCTTCGCTTGAACCGCGTTCCTAAACATTCTCAATTAATTTAAATTTCAAGCTCTCTTTTTCCTTTTTATTACATGTTAAAAATCTCATACTTTCTTTTTTTCTCTCTTTGTTTCTTCACTTGAAGCGCGTTCCTAAACATTTTCGATTAATTTAAATTTCAAGCTCTCTTTTTCCTCTTCAGTACATGTTAAAAATCTCATACTTTCTTTTTTTTTCTCTTTGTTTCTTCACTTGTTCACATAATCCTCCTTTTTCTTTTTCTTTACAAACCCTCAAGAATGTAAAAAAAAAAAAAGTGACCCCAAATCCTCAAATAAAGAGATCATGGATGAAGTCTTTTTGTTCCCCCAAATGGCAGCAATCCCACACGTCTCTAAAGCATTGTTCCTTTCTTCTTACCGAAAGTTCTTTCATCTTTAAGTTCTTAATTCTTCTTCTGGCAAAGCTCTATCATTCCAATCTTTATTTTATCTAGATACCCAAACTTAAGAGTGTGTTTTTGTTGCTGTTTTTTAAAATATTTTTTATTTAAAAAATATTAAATTGATTTTTTTTATGTTTTTATTGTGTTGATGTAAAAAAAATTAAAATCATGAAAAAAAATATCTTAATATTTTTTCAATTGAAAAACACTTTTGTAAAAATACTATGTACCGTGTTTCCAAATACACTTTAAACTAAAACCAATTATCATGGCATAATGAAAAACAAATTCATGTATATTACCCTACTATATTAAATAAAACTTGGAAAAAAAAATAAAGAAACATCATTGTTCGGATGAATAGTGAATTTTTTTTCTCATTTCAACTCTTTTTTTTTTTGTTTTGTTCTCTTTCAATTTTATCTTTTTTTTATTTCTTTCTTATACTTTTTTTTATAAGATTTTTGTCTTTTGTCTTTTTTATTAATTTATTGAAAGAGATAAGTTGTGAAATCTTAAAAGCTAAATAATCCAAAACTACCCTGAATTCTAGAGCAAACTAAACTTATTTCTTAAACTTTAATTTTTTTATTAACATGGATGTCCGCATCAGTTTGTATGTACCTTAATTAATTTTTTATTTTTAAACTTTAATTTCTTATATGACTAAAAAAATAGATCTTTTTATTCAGATTTTCATCCCTACTTGATTTTTTTATCAATTCATGTATTTTCATGACACGTGATCTGTTGTTAAGAAAATTAACAAGAAAACCTAGCTTTTTAGCAAGAATAGTTCAATGTATAATTAATTGAATTGATTTTTCTAAGTTCAAGGAAAAAGAAAGCTCAACATGTTGGCTCGTTCATCAATTTGCAGATGAAAGCAACTCTTCGACCACTTTGCATTAATGGCAAGAGGATACAAGCCCGCGTTGAAAGCGTGTGCGGTCAACTTTTTCAGGGTGTTATTAAAGTTTATTTGTTT
>Ga0325403_1006524_pt1 | contig 11112 bp, 8 predicted proteins | sample PopdelMetagenome_19_FD_205665 | JGI IMG/M metagenome (GOLD analysis project Ga0325403, IMG submission 205665) | Populus deltoides microbial communities from Bellville, Georgia, United States - Xylem-PdKOR-R4 | ecosystem: Host-associated > Plants > Phyllosphere > Stem > Wood/Secondary xylem...
TTTTTTTTTTTTAAGTCATTGACTATTGCATCCATGATTCGCTGAGAAATTTGAAAAGAAAAAAAATAAATTAGTGAGAGAAAAACATGAAGAAAAGGTTGAACGCTTTTCGAGCTTAGCTTCTTTCGTGCTCCAAAGTAATACTAATTAATGCCCACCACTCGATGACGCAAATTGCAAAGGATTGGATGTTTAACAACTTTACTCAATAATCAATAGAAAATAAATAGACAACGATCCGCTCTCCCCAAAGCATGCAAGAAATGTTTTGAAAAATATTTTTCTAAGCAGGGTACAGAGATTTTCAATTGTTGAACAACATTTTTCAGTTTTGTATGAACATCTAGCAACATGTATAAAGAAATTGTAATAATATATGATTCGCAGGAAACAATACCAAAATACAGATTATAAGAAATCTTAATGTGATTCTAGTTGTTTTAGAAAGTAGACATTCATATCTTTTCAGTGATAAATACAATGCCTTCTAATTAATTAAAATAAAAAAGAATCATGTGTTTGAAGTTGATGTTTGATTTTGCCACCAGATAACAAAAATAACTTTACTCTTATTTAAATTACTTGGACTATTGTTTTATTTATTTACTTATCATAGGCTTTTTAGAGATATTAAGACTTTTATTTAAATTTGAATTCATAGGATTATTATTATTATTAGGTTTATCCATATTCATTAGGGATATTCTATTAGACTTAAGATTTTTTTAGTATAAATACTATTTTGTATAGGCTTTTTTTTTAAAGATTATTTTTGATAAAAAAATCGGTATTCTTGTTATCTTTTGTGTGATTAAGTGATTCCTATTGTTAATTGAACTTGCAAACTCTTTAAATGATTGATCGACTTCTTTGTAATTTTATACTACTCATTCGCGTCTCTTTATAGGTATAGGGAGGGGGTGATCTTGCGTATAACTTTGGTTCTCCATGCATGTTTTTGTTGGGTCAAATTGCAAATCATTCAAATATGATTTTAGCGTATTATGGAAGGTGTCCGCATTAGTTGTTATCAAAGTTTGTGTTATTATCAAGTTATATCTCTTTAATCTTTAGTTTGTGTCATTTCTTGATTTTTTTTCTTCCTAGTTTTGGCTAGGGTTTTGTTTCTTAAAAAAAGTCTATATATTCTTCTCTTATTATTTCAAAGTTTAAGTTAAACCCTATTTCAAAGTTCAACCAAAAGAGGATTTTTAATGATCACGATGATTTAGATTATAATTTAGGTAGCATAAAACTTAAAATTTCAGCATTTTAGGGAAATAATGATTCAGAGGCTTATTTGAATTGGAAAAAGAAGGTAAAATTTGTATTTGATTGCCATCGTTATTCGAAGAAAAAAAAAAGATAAAACTAGTTGTAGTTAAATTTACTAATTATGTTGTTATTTGGTGAGATCAACTTATTTATGGTAGGAGGTGTATTGGAGAAAGACCCATTAAAACTTGGTAGGAGATGAAAGCAATCATGAGAAAGAGATTTGTCTCTAATCATTACTATAGGGAAGTATATAATAGGAAAATGTAGTAATGTTGAATATGTTATTAATGGTGAATCCTTGGTTATAAAGAGATTTTTTAATGTTTAGGTCAATGAATAAGATATTAAGCAATAAAGAGAGAATATATTTCATACTAGATGCCATATAAAAAATAAGGTATGTAGTATGATTATGGATAATAATAGTTGTATTAATGTTGCCAGCACAAATTTGGTTATAAAGTTGAACTTAACTGCTATTAAACATGTTATATTGTATAAGCTTGAATGATTGAAATCAATGAGAAGAATTTAGGGTGACTAAACATGTTTTAATCTCATTCTCAGTAGGGAGATATAAGGATGAGGTTTTGTGTGATATTGTTTTTATGTATGCTGCTCACCTATTATTGGGAAGACCTTGACACCTTGATATAAAAGCCAAATATGATGGTTTTAAAAATAGACATACATTAGAAAAGGATGAGAAAACATAAATATTTGCATCATTGTCACATTGACAAGTGTATGAAAATTAGTTGAAGTTGAAGAAAATAGAAAAAGCCGAACATGTCTTGTTATAAAATAATGATGAGGATGTGAGGTTGAGTAAAAATAAGGTGAGCTATGATTGTAAAACATAAAAGGATAAAGTTTCGGCCATTCAAGACAAATTTGAAAGCTTTAGTCCAAAACAAAAAAAGGGAAGGCTGAGTGTGGAAAAAAGAAAGAAATGGTGAGAAAAGAATAATGTGTAAGAAAAGTGGAGAAATAGCTTAATTTTTATGCAAAACAAAGTGATCGTACGTATGCTTATTTTTTTTTATGCTTATTATTTTACTCTTGTTTAAGGAGACATATTTTAACACTAACAAACTTGATTTATGTGTTTCTGGTGTTTGTGTTTATCTGTTATAGGAATTTAATGATGTATTTCTCGATGAAATTTCAAGTGGATTGCCACCTCTAAAAGGAACAGAACATCAAATTGACCTTGTACCAGGTTCAACTATTCCTAATAGACAAACTTTTAAAAATAATCATGAGAAAACAAATGAGCTTCAAAGGTAAGTAGATGAGTTAATGAAAAAGGGGTACATTCAACAAAGTATACATCCATATGTTGTTACCATATTTTTAGTACCTAAAAAAGATTGTACTTGAAGAATATATATTGATTGTAGAGCAATCAATAATATAACAACAAAGTATTACATCCTATCCTTAGATTATATGATATGATTGATAAATTGCATGGCTCTTGTTTATTTTCTAAAATTGATCTTAAAAGTGGATATTATCAGATCATAATGAAAAAAAAATATAATGAATGAAAAACTGATTTTAAAACTAAATATAGTTTCTATAAGTGGTCTGTCATGTTTTTTGAACTTACTAATGTGCCTAGTATTTTTATGAGATTGATAAATCATATATTGTATACATTCATTGGTAGGTTTGTAGTTGTTTATTTTAATGATATATTGATTTATAATAAATGATTAGATGAACATATAGATTATTTAAGACAAATACTTGATGTGTTTAGAAAGGAAAATTTGTATGATAATTCTAAAGAAGTGTGACTTTTACATAGAAAAGATTGTTTTTCTTGGATATGTTGTTGTTAGTGCAAAAGATATTGAGATAAATGAGGCTAAGGTTAAAGCTATAAAAGAGTGACGTACACCTAAAACGGTAAGTGAGGTAAGAAATTTCATGAATTGACTAATTTCTATAGAAGATTTGTGAAAATTTTTAATACAATAACTGCTTTATTAATTGAACTTGCTAAGAAGATAATAAGATTAAAATGAGAAATTGAACAAGAGAAAGCTTTTACTTTGTTAAAAGAAAAGTATATTTTTACCCCATTATTTGTTTTACTTAACTTTACAAAACCTTTTAAAATTGAATGTGATACTACATGTGTATAGTTATTCAAGCTATTTTACTACTGGATAAAAAGCCCATAACTTATTTAAGTGAAAAGTTCAATAATACAACTCTAATATATGATACGATGGAAAAAATTGTGTTGATATATGCTATTTTACCGCAGGATAAAAAGCCCATAACTTGTGTTGCCTTGGCATTTTTTTTTTACCTACGATGGAAAAAATTCAGGTCGGTCCACTAAGTAATGCAAACCATCTACTATATGCTAGCTATACATTCTGTAAATTTATTTTTCAATATGCTAGCTAGCCGTGAATATATGGTGAACTTATTTTTCATGTTATCATTTAAAGTTTGAATTCAAGAGAAGATTAGATGAAGTTTTATATATATTGACATAAGATACAGAACCCAACTGAGGAGAGCGAGAACGAAGAGATCATGAAATCTCTCATTCAATTTACAGTAAAAGTAAAATCATACTCAACAAAGAATTTCCTTCCAAAGAAACCATCCCTCCCTAATTCGAGAGTTTTGATTACAACAACCAATTCAATCTCATTTAACCCCTTAATTCCCTTTAGATCCGATCAATACCATAATTTAGTTGCGATATGTAAAGGTTAGCTGAGCATGACTAGAACTACTGAGGAAAAAGAAAAAAAAAAACCCACCAAAGTCAATATATTGCACAATGAAGCAACTTTAGTATTAAAGTAACTAAAAACCACAGTGCTTTTGGTTGACCTGCTTAAGAATTAATTAAGCAATCAGAATTCGGAAAATAAAAAATTCCAAAATCCCACTTTAAATCAAGCAGAGCCGTAGAGTATCAAAGGAAATCAATCATTATGCGAATTACTTATTAAGATCTTTGTAGATATAGAAAACAATCTATAAAAAGCATGAACTCTATCATCACTTGCTCAATGTTGTATCACTTGGGCAATGGTACGAGGTTTCTTTATAGTTTTGCCCAGGCTCATTTCCTTAAACCAGCTTTGCAGCTAGGTTATCTGATTTTCACATGGGAGTCCGGGGACTATTTCCGGCATCGGAAATCCCTTTTTTTGCATTTTTGTTTTCAAAAGTCCTCAACTCTTTTGGAATTTGGTTCGCAGACCTGTTTTTTTTATTTTTATTTCTAATTTATAACAGAACAATGATTTTCTTATTGAATGCTGCACACTTGTCCGACCAAAAAGCACTCTGCATGCATGAAATTTGGTAATTGAAGAAGCACCTACCTCCAGGGACGAAGCTGGAATTATATAATAAAAAGGATCAAAAATCAAGATATAATTTATTATTAGAAATTTTATTTATTTAAAATAAAAATATATTATATTATTCTATATTTAAACACTAAAAATACAAAAAATTAAAGGCCTTGCTCGCCTCCCCTGCTTCCGCCCCTGCCTACCTCCATTACGTTCTTAAACAAGAGACTTTCTCTCTGACACACACTTTAGATTATTATTTGGAGCTTTCATGATTAAATCTACCAAATTCACTTGTCACTAAACATATAGAACTACTTTTTAAGCTTACCATAATCCACTGTGCCTATCACTTAATTTTTTTTTTATTTACAACACCCACTATATATATTATTCATCTTGAAATCTCGACGCCTGATCGATCTCCCAGGTTACCGTCGTTGCACTACCCGTCCCTCAAGGTCTTTTAACAACCACTAATGAAATCTTAGAGCAACATTAAAATAAGAGCTAAGATGCTTCTATCTAATAAACAACACCCAGATAAGAACACAGATTATTTGTGGAGGTGGCAGCTGTTAAACTAACACATTTTCATGTGTCTCTTTGCAGCCCTAGTGTTCGCCGACCCCATTACATCTATCTATCATCAGCTTGGAGCAAGTCTACCTGTTTTGTCAACTGCCTTTTCATGCTGTCTAAAATATGCATGTTAGCAGAGGCTGAGTGATTAAACGAGCGATGCCGCTCTGTGATTAATTAATTAATTATAGTACTGTCTTCTGAAACATTGCTTTGACTGTTATGCATGGTGCAGCATCCCTTCCTTTTTCTTAATTTACATTTAGTATCTATACTAGCTTTAATTTCTAGTTAGTTGAGATGATCTTGTCAACCTGCCAGTTGTGAATTCTCAACTCGCACTCTTCCCTCTCCCTCCCTCTCTCCCTCCCTCCCTGTGAATAAAAATTGCAAGACAAACTTCGAAGATAGTATAGCTAATTGAAATAATAATAAAAAAATATTAATAGAAGCCTTTTTTATGTGGATAGCATGACTATATAGAAGGACAGAGTTATAAAGTGCAACTAGATTTGGAACATTTATCTAAAAAAGAACATATACTATACATAACGAGAGAAAATAACGTGGAGGACCCAACAATGTCCAGAATAATAAAAAGTGATTCATTATGTGAAGTTCACATCTGGCATGGGATCCACCTACATCACAGCTTTGCTACTGGCACAGCATGCCTAGCTGCTGGCATGACAGTGATGAATCGGCAAAATTGTTTTCAGCTCACTCTTAGGATCCACAATACAGATAACTAATACGACATGGCTGCGAAGCCTGATGATATGAAGAAGAGTAATGCCTTTGTTTTTTTTATTTTTTTTATTAAGCAGTCCATGTTTAGGTATTCTAGGACTGCTTCAATAGAGTTATGAGCCAGCTTGATTTGGTCAAGCACTTCATGCTGATGATCCATATATATATAGATTGAAACTTCGTAGGTCTCTCTCTCTCTCTCTCTTCTCTTTTTAACGAGGCTAGATACATTAGGTCATTAAACAGGAAAATGGTTCCAAACTCCTTTGGCATTCACTAATAATTACTCCTTTTCATTTGCCATTTCCTCAGGGGATAAATACTGTATAAATAAATATCAGATTTGTTTTTATTTAATGATGAGAGATCCAACAAGCCATGGATTTTCAAAATCTTATTGCATTCTTCTCATATTTGAACTTGAAATCTCTAGCACGCGCGCATACATGTTGGAAACTACGATTGTTAAGATCAGTAGTAAGTTGTAAATTTAATGAGATGGGAAACAAGGGAAATATTTTGCAATTGTGTGCATGTATAGGAGACCATCTAATGAATCGAAACACTGACACATCTCCCAGCAAGTGACGAAAGAAAGAACCGGATCTATTGGTTAGGGAAGGAAGCCATCTTTTTCCCTTCTTCTATACATTGACATCTCCCAAACAGCAGATACAAGTAGTGCTTGTCGGCCTTTCACAGTTAAAAAGTAGATATTTTTGCAAAAAGTCCTAACAATGGCGTCATGAGTTGTAGAAAGCCAAACCGGGGATGCAATCAGTAATAATCATGGCCGCAAAACTAGTTATGGGTTAGATATTGATTACAACAGGCAGTTAGATTTACGTATTCATCATTAATAGTTGAGTATCGCACGTACATAATGTATTTACATGTCGACAAAAGTGGTGGTTAGGATATTGACTCGAGCACCTAATGTATAATGGTCGTAGTACTTCTTGTAGAGATTGAATCTTGTGGAGAAATTGAGAAGGAACTGTGACATTCATATTCTAGATCTTCAAAACCCCAGAATTCTTCATGCTCTTCTTCCTTGGGCATCTCCCACCTTTCTTCATCCATCTCCTCCTGATCTCCCAGCATTACTTCCAGTACCTGCTAATTAATAAACAACAAATTTTATTGACCTCACAAGATTTCATCATTTGGTATATCAGATTTTTGACTTTATAATTAAAATATTAGCCCTCAAATTCTAAACCAACATCATTTCATTTGACACAAGAAATGATGCTATTAATTTGAAAGACATATTCTATATCCTCCTAACATGTTTCACATACATATTCTTGAATCCTTAAAAGGGTTATCCATTCAATATCTATTTTATATGGTTTCTTGTTTAGAATTGCCCCACAAACACAATAATACGAAGTCTATAACAATATTCTTGAAATTTATGCTCATCACTATCCTGCCACTATAATTGATTTGAAAGGGTGGAACAAACGCACTTGTCAATCAATATGTAAATTCAGGGCACTTTTATCACTACAATATTATAAACAAGACCTGCTCTCTCAATGATTCTCATCTCCTAATCACATGGGAGATCCATAATTTAATGAGTGTTTTAGGTTAAAGATTTAGGTTAGGTAGGATAGAACATCCTCCGACTATTGGAATTGCGTGAAAAAACTCAAATCCCGCTACCTGTACCTAAAGGATCAAATCTAAGTTTACATGTTGCCGTCTTCTTAATTGCTGAAAAGGATGTGCATGGTTTGTCACAGGACAACAATCAAAATTGAAAGGGGGACAGCTTACACTAGGCTACTATATCTAACCCATTTATTACCGATTTAAATAGCAGAAACTTGGATCCATGGACTCTTAAGAAACAGTCAACTAAAGGTATTTTATTGGAATCATGCACAAGCATTATGCAATGATCCACCTTATGAGCGAGTTTGGAAGCCAACAAGTTACAGCTGAACTGATTAATATTTTTTTTTATTTAAAAAAAAGGTCTAAAACTCAAGCCTCTTCTTTTATAACAAAAAAAAAATTAGTGTGATTATTATCTTATTAATCAAGAAATCCACATAGTCAATGCATTGATTTGTTACAAAAACTTCTTTATTTTGACAGGAAAACATTTAAAATGGTAGGTTTACGGAGTTAAAACATTTAAAATGGTGATCGCAACATTTTGTTCAAGGATAATTAACACCAAAACCATCCTTCTGTCGGTCCATTAAGAATCATTAGTATGCTGTTAAATGCAACAACAAAAATAAAGCATAGCAAATAGCGACCTCACTCATGGTAGGGCGCCATGTTGAAGATGCCCTGATGCAAAGGGATGCGGCAAAGCCAAGTCCTTTAAGCTGTGTAACATCATAGATCCCTCCAAGCCTTGGATCCACCAGCTTTTCAATCTCTCCTCTGCTCAATATTGGTTTAGCCTGTTAATTAATCAGCAGAAACCCACAAGTCCATTTAACTTAAATTTATCAAAACATAATTAAAGGATTGCCTAATGAAGACGAAATCATTTTAAAAATAGTAAATAAATGGCAATTTTTTTACCCAGTTATGAATGCTTTGGTGAGAACCATCAACTGGTTTCCTGCCAGAAATGATCTCCAGTAGAAAGACTCCAAATGCAAACACATCTGTTTTTTCATCCACTATTCCATGCATGTAGTACTCAGGTGCCAAGTGCCTATAGAATTCTATGCAACATTTCAGTTTCAATCTAAGTAAAACGAAGCAGGAATCATACCTCCATAGGAGTTAAAATGGTTGCTAGCTAGATACCCTACCCAAAGGTTCCTTCAATCGGAGCGATTGAATGGTGAGTCCATTCAGATGGAAGCCATTTTGCCAATCCAAAATCAGATATCTATAACATTCAAAACAAAACAGCACTAGTATGATACTCGTTTTAGAAAGTAAAATTTCTGAGAGTAAAACCTTGGTTTAATCAGTAAAGTTTGCAAAGAAAGAAAGGGCTAATCCACATGCATCCCTTACCAATGGTTCAAAGTCAGCTGTCAGAAGAATATTTGAAGATTTAATGTCTCGGTGAATTATCCTTCTTTGACACCCCTTGTGCAAGTAATGGAGCCCTCTAGCAGTTCCAATGGCAATCTTGTACCTTATTTTCCAATCTAACACTGGAAAATTCTCATCTACATTAAGAAACACCAAAGCCTTACACATCAAAACATTGCAGGAACTAACAAAACCCAGATAAGATAGGAAACATCATTATCTACTGAGACAGCAAACAAAACAAACTTGTATGTCTGTACCATGAAGAAGGGAAGAAACAGAGCCTCTGGAGGAGAAATGAAAGATGAGATAAAGCCCATTGTCAGTGCAACAACCCAACAAGGACATCACATTAGCATGGCAGACATGACCAATTGTCCCAATCTCTGACAAGAACTCCTTCTCTTTCCTCTCATCCCTACAAGCTTTTGTTAGCCTCTTAATTGCAATCTCCTCTCCATTACCTAACACTCCTTTGTATACCTCTGCATACCCTCCTTTCCCCACCAAATTTTCTAACACACCAAGTAGCAAATTGAACACAAATTAATTGCAAAACACATGGGTAGAATTTAGAAGGTTACAATGAAGGTGAAGCAAACCTGGTCTAAAGCCATTGGTGGCATCGAATATTTCTTCAAAAGAGAAGCATTTCCAAGAGGGCCTTCGAGAATGTTCTTGCTCTTGAACAACCTTGGAGTTTTCATTGTTTTTTTCTTCTTCGTTGGTGAAAACTATATCTTGAAGACTGCTTCTTTTCAATGAGAAAAGCCTTTTCAAGCTGTTGGCTCTTATGTACTTCATTGTAACGGTATAGTGTGAAGCAGAGTACTCTGTTTCATACAGAGAGAGAGAGAGAGACAGGGAGAGAGAGGGGAAGAGAGATGGAAAAGAAAGACAGTAACTGACTCAGTTGTCTCTGCTAGAAATGACTTTATGGCTATGCATACAGTACAAGACAAGAGTGTTAGGGAGAGGTCGGAGTGTTTAAATGGTAGCTAATAATAATTCAATTAGAGATTGTTTGTCGAAAATTAGTTTTTTTTAAATATAAGTTTTTTAAAAATAAATTATTTTTTAATATTTAGTATTGTAATCAAAAATAAGTTGGAAAATACTTTTCAGTATTTAGTTATGTCATGCAAAATGAGTTGGAAAATAACTTATTAATATTTTATTTTTTTCAAGTTTATTAAAATAAAAAGGAACAAATCTTACAAATTAAAAAAAATATATAATTTCATAAATTATCTCAAATAAAATAAATAATAATCAAAATAATAGAGATCAAGTCTAAAAAATAAAAAAAATTGAAAGATGAAGAAATTAAAATAATAATAATTAACATTTTATAAATTATTTGAAATAAAATAAGTAACAATCAAAAGAATGAGAACCAAATTTGATAGATAAAAATTTTTAATTAAAAAATAATAAGGAAAAAACAAATAACAATTATAAAAATAAGGACCAAAATTAATATAAAAATTAAATTCTAAGGGATGAAATTGAAAAACAAATATTCAAAACAAAATATATATATAGCAATCAAAAGTTTGAGGACTAAATTTGATATAATCAGTAAATAATATAACATTTCTAAATTTTTCACAACTTCTAGAAAGTGTTTTTCATCCAAAATAAAAGGAAAATATTTTCCTGAAAATCAAGCTAAATTATTTTTTGACTAGAAAGTGTTTTCTGTTGATCAACTTTTCTAATGACAAATAAACACAAAAAAATTTAAAAAATAATATTTTAAAAACTAATTTTCAAAAAACAAACGCATTTAAAAATTGACATGTCTACGTGTACTTGTCTCTATAGGACATTTGTGTGAATTTTCCTAAAATGGGTAGGAAAAAAATATGACTCGGTAGTGAAAGTATTGATTTGATTTTGAAATGAAAAGGATTGGCAAGCATTGGATTGGTTTTAATGGCGGCAGCTTTGCTTCAACTCTTGCGGGTCTATGTTTGTTTAAGTTGGCTGCCTTCCATCCACGAAGGAGTGAAGAACTCTACCTTTTTGTTTTTCGAATCAAAACGATATAAAATTATAAATATTATTGTGGTTTTAAATGATTCGTAAAAAGGACAATTGAATTATTATTATTATTATTATTATTATTATTATTATTATT
>Ga0325403_1006526_pt1 | contig 11111 bp, 8 predicted proteins | sample PopdelMetagenome_19_FD_205665 | JGI IMG/M metagenome (GOLD analysis project Ga0325403, IMG submission 205665) | Populus deltoides microbial communities from Bellville, Georgia, United States - Xylem-PdKOR-R4 | ecosystem: Host-associated > Plants > Phyllosphere > Stem > Wood/Secondary xylem...
CATTACTTGCGGCCAGAAAGTATACCAACTGTGCGATAACGTTAGCGAATATTTCTTCTTTGATGGAATTCATCCAACCGAAAAGGCCAACTATCAATTTGCAAAGCTAATGTGGGATGGGAGTCCTGAAATCGTCAAGCCTTACAACCTGAAGACACTGTTCGAGAAATAGCTCAACTTATTCCCAGACAGGAAATGACTTTGTTTACCCGTTCTGCACCTGGAATATGACTGGATTTCATTTTCTTGCTTCGAAGCTAAGTTGATTCAGGCTTTATACTCTAGCACTGAACTCTAGAATTGTATTTGTATCGGACAATAAAATTTCTTATGACATTGAGATTCGTAAGTTTCTTACTAATAAATGAGCAAGATCAATATACGTGAAGCAAGAATACGATGATCTTCTTTTTAAAGCCAAAACTCTCATTCGGAATAAAACCTCTTAGCTTTTCATTTCATTAGAATCCATGTGAGCCATGCATTTTCAAAAGCAGTCAAAATTTTGGGACAAACAACCAACGCCCATGCCAGAAAAACTTCAAAAATTGTATCTTTGTACTTGAATAACATGGTTTTTGTCTTTCACCGAGAAATGAATTTTGCACTTTGTTTCAAATTTACATCCCCACAATTTTATTTTATTGATTGGACCTACTTCAACAAGATGGTTAAGATTTGTGATTTGGTACTTGTTATTCATTTATGGATTTCCACATAAAAAATAGGAAAATATAAAAAAATATATCAAAAAAATATTCGGAAGAAATCTAAACAATAATAGGAACAAGAAAAGTATGCTGGAATGCCCTTAAAATAGCTAGAAATTGATTGAGGAAGTTCAAAAATATAAAAATTAAAATTTGACAGTATATTTTTTACTGATGAAAGCCTATTGACAAGGAAAATTCAATTTAAGAAAAGAAAATCCAAAATTATATGTTTATGAACTCAATTAAATTTTAATGAAGGTGTAATTGAATTTATGGAGGGTTTGATAGCAAGAAACAATTGTTTTTAAGTCAATTTGGTCTTTATTTGGAAGAAATTAAAGTTCAGGGGTTAAATTATAATTTACCTAAGGACTTAGCTACAAAATGTTAGAACTTGAGTGACCAAACTGAAAGTGGCCATTTCACATCTCAAAACGGCGCCGTTTTAAATGACATTATTCATCGTCTTATTCATTGCACCAGGGAACCGTTTCAGCAGAGGAAACAACTAGCCCCAGCTTCTAATACTGAAACGTATGGCATTTATTCGGCTATAAAGCCAGAGAAAGAAACGCCTGCTAAGCGTCCACGAAAGAGACACCGACCGTTACCGAAAACGCCTGCATCCTTTAGCTATAAAAGCAGAGGAGGGACCGAACCAAAGAGAACAGCGGAGGAGGGAGAAAGAGAGAACAGAGAGGGAAAAAGAAAAGGAAAACACAGAGAAGGGAGGGGAGGAAAAAGGCAGAAAGAAAAACGGGGAGGCAGAGTGAGCAGGACAGGAGAGAAAGTGGGGAGCAGTAAAAAAAGAAAACAGAGAGGGAGCAATAGAGGAGAACAAAGGGAAAGAAGAGGAAAAACAGAGGAATGGGAGAGAAAAAGAGTGAGTACAGGGAGAATAAAAAAGAAACAGAGGGAGACACGAAGGAGAACTGGGCAACATAGGGAGACGGTAACAGAGGAACAAAGGAACAGAAGCAAGAGAATAAAAAAGAAACAGAGGGAGACACGAAGGAGAACTGGGCAACATAGGGAGACGGTAACAGAGGAACAAAGGAACAGAAGCAAGAGAAACCCAACAGCAACCAGCATCCATCGCTGCTGTCCCTTGACCTGCAGAACCAGAGGCAAGGAAATAAAAAAAAAAAAGAAACCGAAGCAAAGGAAGAAACACAGAGAGAAAGTCCAGAAGAACAAAAAGAACGCAAGAAACTAAGACCAGAATTGTCATCATCTTCAGTTTTCTAGAAACCAGGTGCGTTCGTTTTCGTTACTCTTTTATCTGCAAATGAGCATATACACTGTGCGAAGGTAATTTAATTACCTTCAGACTGTTCATGCACGCGTGAAACAAATTCATGCGTGCCTGGTCCCTCAGCCAGCTGGGTCCAGCCCATCCACATGGACCGAGCTGGCACAGCCCTAAAAAAAAAATTCTTCAAAATTATTTTAAAAAATAAAATAATATGTGATTTTTCCTGGTATATTTCTATTAAATTTTGCTTAGTATTGGTTTATATTTTTATAGCGTAAAGATATAAATCCAATATTAAAATACTCAGTTTTCATCAAAATATTGAAAAATAAAAAAATATAATATTTTTGTTTTCAAACATACGACTAAGTATCTCAAAAAAAAATTATATTATATTTTCATACTATAAAAATTCAAAAATAGGTATTAGCATGCATTTTGGCTTTAATTACTAGTTTATTAAAGTCACAAGAACTAGATCAATATTTCAAAAATTCTAAAAAAATAATTTTGTTTTCTTTTAATATTAAGAATTACGAGCCTATACGTAAGACGTATTCTCGATATTAAACAGATAGATTTCTTTAGGTGACATAGAATAGTTAGGTTTTACCTGATAAGATAATATTCTCCCTACCGAGAAGAAATTTTCTTAAACCGTAGACAGACCAACAATTAGAAACCACAACAACACCTTAGTATATATTAGACAATTAAACAATGCAGCCTACCTTAGGTAGGGTGGGGTGATAATATCTTCCCTTTACGCAACTAATCTCTATACCCGATCTCTGAGACCAGTTAGGGTTTGTAGTGACCAAAATACTAGGTGCTTACTCCCATTCATGCTTTCCACATATAAGAGATAAAAATTCCTTGCCTCCCTATTTTTTTTTCCAGAATACCAACATCTAGGATTTGAGAGTGGACTTCGATCGCTGCGATGCCGCACACGTTATTGAATATATATTGTTTGTTTCTCATTTTGGGCAATTAATTGGACAATCCTTTTATTTTTATTATTGTTTGTTTCTCATTTTGACTTGTTTGTCTCACGCCTAACAAAGAAGGATACTTGCATTTGAAGCCATCAATTTGGTGACAAAATCATTTTTATTTAACTCTAAAATATATATTAGTTTGACGACAATTTCTTTCAAATAATATTTTTGGTTTCAAGTAAAACCCATTAGTTTGATGGAAAATTTTCTTTAAATGAAAACTTTTCAATCAAATGTTAACAACAATTTTCCTTCAAATATTGTTTCAAGTGAACCTCATCATTTCTATTGCAATTTTCTTTCTAATAGTATTTTATTTTAGATTAAAGTTTATCAATTCGATGACAAATTTCTTTTTATATAATATTTTTATTTCAAGTAAAGCTTATAATTAGTGTCATAACCTAATTTTTGACCACTTTATTTTAATTATTATTATTATTTTATTTACTGAAAAGGATAAAAAAAATGATGAAAAAAATAATGATAATGAAAAAAAAAAAGTAAAATGAAACAAATGAAGAATAAATTAAAATTTGGGTTAAGGACAACAAGATTGGAAGTTTTGGGGTTTAATTAAACTTTGGAATTAATTTAATTGAGCTTGGAATTAATTTAATTAATCCAATCAAGAGTTTAATTGGAGGATTGAATAAGTTTTGAGACTTAATTAAGCTTGAAATTAATTTAATTAATCCAATCAAGGGTTTTAATTGGAGAATTGATAAGTTTTGAGACTTAATTAAGCTTGGAATTAATTTAATTAATCCAATTAGGGGCTTAATTGGAGAATTGATAAGTTTTAGACTTAATTGGACTTTGGATTTAATTAAATTAATGAAATCAGGGACTTAATTGAAGAAATAGCAAAGTTTGGGGTTAATTGGGGGCACAATTGCAACAGATTAAAGTCCAAGGACTAACGTGTAAAAGGCGCCGAAATGCAGGGGAAATTACGGTTTAAACCAGGGGCTTAATTATAAAATTTTCGAAACTTCACGGGTCAAAATGAAAATGGCCACTGTTTATCTCCAAACGACGTCGTTTTGAATACGCTGTTCATCTTCTTCTTCTTTAAGCCAGCGACCGTTTTCTACAGTAAAGGCAGAGAGACGTTGCAGCAGTAATAGTCCGTTGGTTTTAGTTATGGGCGCTTTAATGGTGGTCGACCCTCAGCCTACCGCCCGTTACCAACCTGCCAGGCTCTATATAAACCGAGGCGCACCGAAGAACAGAGGTTGGTGGGAGAGAGGAAGGACGGAGAGAAACAGATCCAGGGGAAAATTTTGGTCCATCAACCAGCAGCACCTCGTGCTTTTACCACCATTGTCTTCGTCTTGAACGGAGAAGACTGGACAGAACACGAAAAAGAGGAGGAGAAAAAAGGCAGAACTGAGGCTGAACAGGGAGGGAGACGGAAGAAGAAAACAGAGGGGAAAAACCCAGGGCGGAGAGAGAAGGAGAACTGAAAAAAAAACCGAGGAGCAGAGACGAAGAACCAGAAAAAAGAGCAAAAAATATACACAGTAATATAGGAGAAAAAACAGAAAAACCGTGGTGAAGACCAGAGAACGACAAGAACGAACTCAGAGGAACAAAACACAGACGCAAACGGGAGGGCTTGGAAGCTGAGAGAAGTCAGAAGCAAACACAAAAAACCAGCGAGGGACAGAAGACAGAGAGAAAAGAAACCAAGACCAGGAGAAAAAGCAAAGGAAGACAGAAGGAAGGAACAAGGTGGTGCCTAACCCGTGCACTAATCACCCGCAGCTTCGTCTTCGTGGTCAAGCACGCCAGACCAGGTAAGTTCAACCTTTCCCATTCTGCAATTTAATTCACTTGACACTGTGGCTTTGCATTGTAATTAATCTTCACTGTACCGCACGCGGCATGCGTGCTGTGATTTAGCCCAGCTGGGCCACTGGCTTGGGCCAGTGGCCGGGCCCAGCCCATCCCCCATGGGCTGAGGTGGGCCCAGACCAAATAATAGTAATAAAATAAAAAAATATGCATGCATATATTTATTGAATTTCCATATCACGGATTTGCGGGTCATCTAATTAATCTGTTAGGTTGTTTTTATGATTAACTATGATATAATAAAATTAGGTCAAAGTAAATTAACTGATTCACCTTTAAAGCAAGTCTACATGCCACGCACAATTTCAACCGCATCCTTAAAATCTAGTTTGTTTTCGATTGTTCTTTACAACTTATTATTACTGACACAATATGTTTTTGGCAAAATGATTCGTGTAACTTTGTTGCAGCTGAATTTGCAAAGCTACCATTAATTCCACTATATTTACAACCCGGCAACCATCAATTCACAAATGGAGTCAACTTTGCATCAGGGGGAGCTGGTGCTCTCGTCGAAACTAATCAAGGTCTGGTATGTGCTCCATTGCTAAATTTTTCCTACCTGTTGGGCTGGATTTATCTTACATCAATCTGTGTGCATAAACCTGAATTCATATAAAGTTATCCATCTCTTAAGTTGCATGATTACTTATACTATATATATATTTTTTCATTTTTCCCGCTTGTTCCTTCATAGATTATGGACCTTAAAACTCAATTACGTAATTTCAAGAATATGAAGAAGCAGCTAAGGCAAAAACTAGGAGCTTCAGAAGTTAAGACTTTGTTATCCACAGCTGTTTACATGTTCAGCATTGGAAGCAACGACTACTTGGTACCTTTCATCACAAACTCCACTGTGCTTCAATACTACTCCAAACAAGAGTATGTCAAGATGGTTATTGGCAACATAACAACTGTGATCCAAGTAATTAACATGTTCCGACCACATGAATTAATTCTTTATTTCATTTTCTTCCCCAAGTTCATCAAACTAAGATTGCATTAATTTTGGTGTCTCAGGAAATTTATAAGATAGGGGGAAGAAAATTTGGCCTATCAAAGTTGCTTCCTTTGGGTTGTTTACCATTCTCTCGAGCACTACAACTATCCAGCACAGGTGGCGCTGGCTGCATGGAAGAATTTACGCTGCTGGCAAAACTACATAATAGAGCACTCCTAGAAGCTCTTAAAGAGCTTAAGAAGAGCCAACTAAAAGGATATACTTATTCAATTTTTGATGCCTACACTGTAGCAACTGCAATTTTCAATAACCATTCAAAATATGGTGAAGCCTCTAGCTGACATTGTTTCCTATATATGCTAATATGATGTTAGGACTATCTGATTCCAATTCTACATTTTTGTGTGAAGGTTTCGAAGAGGTGAAAATGGCATGCTGTGGCAGCGGTCCATTGAGAGGCTCCTTGCTTACTTGCGGCCAGAAAGTATACCAACTGTGCGATAACGTTAGCGAATATTTCTTCTTTGATGGATTTCATCCAACCGAAAAGGCCAACTATCAATTTGCAAAGCTAATGTGGGATGGGAGTCCTAAAATCGTCAAGCCTTACAACCTGAAGACACTGTTCAAGAAATAGCTCAAAACTTATTCCCAGACAGGAGATGACTTTGATTACCCGTTCTGCACCTGGAATATGACTGAATTTCATGCTTCGAAGCTAAGTAGATTCAGGCTTTAGACTCTACCACTGAACTCTAGTACTGAAGCGTGCTTGAATTTTGTTGTGCAACCTTAAAACAGTTTTAATTATCTGATTCACCTTTACATTTAAGCAGAATTTCACCATGCACACCAACAAATTCAAGATCAGACAACCTATCTGACTTCTGTTACTGATTTGTCTTAAATTGAAATAATTTTAGATGGTCGAATCTAATGTGCTATTAAATTCACATCAAATGTTTGGCCCAAAAGGAGTGTATAACTAAGTGGAAATCATAAACGAGAACTTAAGAAATTGGGTTAATATGGAAACCAAGTCCGAACGCTTTATTTTCGAGCCTTTATATTTCTTTTCCCGCTATGATCCATTTGACATTGCTCGTCGAACCAGAAAAAGGGAGAGAAAAAAATATCTATCCCATCAACGATGTCTTCTATTCTTCCATATGTTTGTGTGTGTTCCAGCCAAAACAACGAAAGAGGGAAAGTGAAAACCTCTTGAGAAATGAAACCGAAGAGTAATTAATTGAACAATCATTAATTTTCCAAATTAAATTAATGCATCATGTCTCTTCACTTTACTTAGTTGAAGGGGAATGATCAGAAATAAATAAAGCAAAAGACTCGAAATATTCAGAATTGGAAATGCCAGACCTTCTTTAAAATGGTGCAAGCAGTTTGCATCTCTCAAAACAATCTCCCTTCCCGTCATTCTTGACAATCTATGAAAACACGAAAATTATCTGTAGTCCTGGTGTACATAATTGCTAGCTGTCACATACCCACATTCCTCTCATTTTTATTTTTTTTCATTCATCCGCGTCTAAATTATAAATTTTATTGGGTTTAATATATTTTTAAATATTAGTTTTTATTTAATTACATGATAATAAAAATAAGAACTCACAAAACTAGAGGTTGAAAGATGAAATAAAAACAATTAATGCAAAATTTCAATAAAAATAAATATTAAAGTATAAAATTAAAAAAAATAACAGGTTTAATGGCCCAATAGGCCAATGGTTTTTTTTTTCTTCTTTAAGTTGTTTTCCCCTTATTTCTTATTAATAAAAAAGATGCATGATGAAACATCATCTCATCTGCTTCCCAAAAAATATTTTAAATTTGTTATGTTGAAATGATAGTGAATTTATTTATTTATTTTTTATTTTTTATGATCAGGTATCTTTGAATTAGTTTTCTTACATAGATACTTTTGAGTGAGCTAGTGTTATCTATGTATACAAAAAAAAAAAAAAAACAAATCCTCTGACCACCAAGATTTTTAGGGACTATCTACAAAGAGAGGTTAACATGATATAATCCAAGGGTGTAATTATATATTATTATTAATTTTAGATTCTCTTGCCTGTAATTAAATGTGTTTTGGTGCTTGGCCCAATAAGAAATGTATAAGTTGCCAAAGGATCTTCACAGTTTAAGCCCATCATCTGGTGTAGTGTATTCTCTGACTATAGCTTCGTGGAATGCTAATTAATTCTCCCTTGGAGTTATAAATAATAGTTTATGTTTCCTATAAACTACTCTCTCTTTTTATCTATGAAAAATACAGCGTGAAGAGGAAGGAAGGCTAAAAACAGAAGAAGAACCTGCAGAAACTTCTCTAGCCATTGAAAGCTCCACCTCCACAAGAGAGGAAATTTGGGACAAAATTAATCTTTGCTTGCTCTTGATCAGGACAGTCATGATCTCAGGGCAATACCATTAGAAAAGTAGAGCGGCCACTAATTCAAGTACCATTATAAAATGTAGAGTTTCGTGGGTGAGTTAGATGGGATTTCTTCATTAATTAATTACCACTTTCCTGGTTCTGAACTCTTTTATTTGCTGAATTTTTAATGCAACTGCATGCGTATTGTACAGGGATGACGATGGACCAATCTTGTTATCTGGTTTGGATATATTAATTTCTAACAAATCAGTCTTCGATTTGATCCATTGACGGCTTTTGATATCGTAAGCTAGCTTCTGTCTTTGAGACCTCGAACCCTATCCTTCTGTGAGGAGGGAACAAGATTTTGACCATCGCGTGTCCTTTTGTTTTGTAAGAAATAACAAACAATTTTCATGCATGGAAATTTCATCATTATTCCTTGACAAGGATTTGAACTGGAAATTCAAATGATAATTAAACTACAAGGATATACTAACATGAAAAACACAAGGACAAGATGCATAATTATCATGAAAAATTTAAAACTCAAGGATAAAATTAATCAGATATAAAACTTTCCCAAACCATATAAATGTGATCCCTCAAAGCAGATGGAATATTAGAAAATAATTTAAAATTATTCAAGAAACGTCATATAATAATTTAATAACCAATCTTTCAAGATTATATAGCTGTAGAACGTTATTATATATCAATCTTAATAACAACATCTGGTTACTAGAATCTATGTCTTTCTTTCTATTCTTTGAAGATTATTCATTCTGGTTTTATATTAAGCCTATTATCCATAGTCAAGGCGAAAAACTTCCATATTGCAACATTTTCCAACACGTGTTTCTTCAATTTATATACATGTTGTGTTGTGTTAGATGCTAATCATCTCTGGATTCTCCTCCATCATCGTGGACTCCAATATTTCCTTCGGAAAATCGTACATATTACCAACTAGTGTCCTTTTCAAACATGAACTCGTCGGTGCCTTTGGTTATAAGTTCTGTAAAATCCCAATATTTCTAAATCATTGATTGCTAGTCATCTCATATGTACTCGATTTCATGTTACTTCAACCAAAAGAATGCATAAACCTAAACCTTATTGGTCATTAGGAAGACCCTAAAATTGGGGAAAATAACTTGTTCAAATCCAACCAATTGCATTAATGGTATTCATCAACTAATTTCGTTTACTTTCCGCCACCAAAATACCTACCATTCCAATTTCAGTGTCATTTTTCTTTTATTTGTGAATTTGGGATTTTCAATGGTACCTTTTTGGATCCAATTTGTAAGTGGTCCAACTTGAACCGTGTCAGCTCAGAACTGTTTAGTTACAAGTAAAGAAAATTTGGATCGATTCAAAATTGCTCCCTATCCAAGAAACTTCAAAATGGTCAAATTTGGGTGATTAAAATGTTAGAAATTTGATGAAAATGCCAAACACCATGAAGGGCTAGAAATCTATAAATAACTCCACAACCCCCTTGGGAGATTGCAAGGCTTCAACACTGAACTACATTTGAGTATACTAGCTATCTCTCAAGCTCTCAGAAAGTTTAGGCTAAATCTCTCTAACTCTTCCACTTATAGGTCTCTTGATTCCCTCTTTACATTTTTAGAATTTGTTTATCAATATGGTTAATATGCAAACTCCAAGATCTCCTCTTCAACGTCCAGCTCATGGAAACCAAATCACTGTCCTTAGCATCGATGGAGGTGGAATAAGAGGCATTATACCAGGAACTATCCTTGCCTTTTTAGAGTCTGAGCTTCAGGTAGAAAAGAAACAGGGCTCTTTTAACACGTATACTAATGCATGTCAAATAGAAATGCAAGATCTTGCATGCTTGTGTTTCTGGGCTAAGAAAAAGAAATTAAGTTGAAAGCATGACCTAATTTTAGTACTTAATAGTTTCACGTGCATCGGTGTGTACGTATATATAGAATTGTAATGTTCGTTTATTTTGTATCTGTTTTTCTCTGATCCTATGGGGTTGTTATTTTTGCCTCCTACGGGCTCTAATGTATTTGCTTAAGTTTTATCTCCAGCATGCATCACTGATTAGTTTTTCTTCTCAAATTTACAGAAGCTGGATGGTGCCGATGCAAGGCTTGCAGACTACTTTGATGTGATTTCAGGGACTAGCACTGGTGGACTCGTGACTGCTATGCTAGCTGCACCGAATAAACAAAACCGCCCTTTGTTTGCTGCTAAAGACATTAATGAATTCTACCTTGAGAACTGCCCTAAAATATTTCCTCAAGACAGGTAATAAGTAATGCTGATGATGAATTATTTCATTATAACTATTTTTTATTTATCAAGATACTAATTTAAGTACTGTCTGCCAATAGCTCTCCATTTTCTTCAGTTGCAAATCTGGTAAACACTTTGAGAGGGCCAAGGTATGATGGCAACTTCTTGCATAGTATTGTCAAAGAAAAGTTGGGAGATACACGGTTGCACCAGACATTGACAAATATTGTGATCCCAACTTTTGACATCAAGCGCCTCCAGCCAACTATCTTTTCTAGCTATAAGGTGAAGAATAACCCATCAACGGATGCCCTTCTGTCCGATATATGCATTGGAACATCAGCTGCCCCGACTTATCTCCCTGCCCATTATTTTGAAACCAAAGATCGATCAGGCAAAGTTAGAGAATTTAATCTTATAGATGGTGGTGTGGCAGCAAACAATCCAGTATGTTTATGATTTCCTTAGCATCTTGAAATTTCATAACTTAATATTACTTACCTAAAGAATCTTATACCATTCATTTCTTTTTGGAATTTGATCAGACTTTAGTTGCCATAAGTGAAGTTTCAAAAGCAATCAATCGGGAGAGTCCTGACTTTTTCCGTATAAACGCAATGGAATATGGCCGATTTCTAGTCCTGTC
>Ga0325403_1006528_pt1 | contig 11111 bp, 6 predicted proteins | sample PopdelMetagenome_19_FD_205665 | JGI IMG/M metagenome (GOLD analysis project Ga0325403, IMG submission 205665) | Populus deltoides microbial communities from Bellville, Georgia, United States - Xylem-PdKOR-R4 | ecosystem: Host-associated > Plants > Phyllosphere > Stem > Wood/Secondary xylem...
AACATGGGTTTTCAATTATTATGAAAAATTGACATGATTTTATTTTTATTAATGTAGGTGTTTGGACCAATTTATGTGTACCTCGACTAATCCCACGGGTCTTGAAGTAAATGACCATGTAAGTTTTTAATGGCCATGAAAAGATTTAAACTTATGAACATTAAGAAACAAACCAAAAACTTGACTAGTTGAGCTATCTGTCAGGTTGAAAAATTGACATGATTAGATGGTAAAGTGTTAAAAATTAATGTAAAGAGACCACATGATGAAAATAATGCAAAATTATTCAAGTATTGTCCCTAAATATATTTTCTGTATTACATTTAATTATAATTTATAAAAAATCTTAAAAGGAAGGGTAAGGGTTTTGAAGATTTAAATTTTCAATAATTCAAAGAAAATTCAAACTTATAATTATTAAAAAATAAATTTAAAAACTGACTAATTAAAAAATTAACATAATTACACGGCAAAGTGTTAAAATTCAATGTAAAGAATGTACTGGATGTGGGGGTCGGGGTTCTTTGTACTTCAAATATGTTTTTTTATTTTTATTATTGAATAGTATTAACAGACTTAGTCAATATTCAAATTTCAAAGTATCTATTTTTTTAGAATAAATATATAAATGAAATAAAAGCTTACAAAAACTATGGTCATATATGGTCCACTAAAATATTTTTTACAGATATTATTTAGATTTTTTATCCACATCACAAACTATTATCACGAAAAACGTATTCAATTTTTTTTTAAATTTTGTTAAAACAGTAAATAAAAAAAATCAATTTAAAATTTATAATGTTATCAATTAATTATTTAAACATCAACCTAACATAATAGGTGTTACAATTGTTTTATATTAAGTAGAAATAACAATTTTATCTAATTTATCTATCTATTATCAAATATCAAATATGTTATCAGATATAATTGAATTAGATTTTTTTTGTCTAACTAAGATTTGATCAAGATCAAATATTAAGTTTCATGATTTCATAGTCACTAAAAATTTACATAATCGTTAATTTTAAGGTTCGTGAAAATAATTGTTAATTTCAAAACTTCTGAAATTAGTCAAGATACATGGAAATTGATCCGAACACCCACATTAATAATAATAATAAAAAACCTTTGAGAAATGTTTCAATAACAAATAGATTTATTTACAACATCATATTTTCATATTCAATTTTTTTTTAAAAATGGTAAATAAATTTCTTATAAATGTAGATGGTCAACATGGAGGTACTCGTATAAAATCTTATTAAATATAAAATTTAATACCTAAAAGCTTTAAAATTAATCAAAACCAGAAATACAAAGGAGATGGCTTAGCCCACTGTTTACAAGGTCTTGTAGTACAAGTGGGTAGGAGAGAATCAAACCAGCCATACACTTTCATTATTCTTAAAATAAAGAAAAATTAAAATTGAAATTAAAATTGCACATAAAAACCCAACTAAATAAATAGTATTACACAAGTGATTTGCTTACCTTATAAATAACTTATAATATTATTATTTATATAAAAATTCTATTTGTGCTAGTAAGATTTTTTACATAATTATCCTGTTATTACTCATAAAAAATAATTATTATCTTCCATCAATAAAAAAAGATAAAAAAATATCTTCTTTCCAGAAAAATCAGAAATAATATTATAATTTTTAAATGAAAATATCCCAGATTCAATAATATAATCACTTAATTAAGTGTAAAATTTAAAATATTCAAAACTAAATGAAGTAATAATAATAATTATTTTACATTTAAACCTCCCTAAGCCCATTTTTTCTTCAGCATCCAGAGTCTAACCTTTCCATCTACCCGGATATAAACACAAAATTATTTCTCAAAAGACTTTTATTTATGGCAGCTGTGAAGAGTCAACTTACAAGAAATCACTTCGATATATCATCGCTCTCTCTCAAGATTTAGCCTTCATAGCCCAAAAGTTGATCTGCTTTTTTGCTCAGATTCTCACAAAGTTTCGATCTTTACTGCTTTTGGGATCCAAAGCCTCAATCTCTAACTCCATTTCTTTCAAGAGTTTTCAAATCTCGAGATGGGTTGTTGCGGTAGCAAAGAAAATGCTCCAACACCAGATGTTAATGGTTATAGAGGACCAGCAACTGGATATCCTAGGCAAACCAATCAACAACAACAACCTCAATATCATCCAAGCCAACAGAAAGTCACAGTCCCTCAAATTCAGACACAAACCCCACCAACAAGACCTCAACAGACACAACAACAAACCCCAACAAGGCCAGCTCCTGATACTATACTTGGCAAGCCTTTTGAAGACATCAAGCAACACTATACTCTTGGAAAAGAATTGGGTAGAGGTCAGTTTGGTGTTACTTATTTGTGCACAGAGAATTCAACTAGTCATACTTATGCTTGCAAGTCAATATTGAAGAGGAAGTTAGTGAATAAGAATGATAAAGAGGATATGAAAAGAGAGGTTCATATCATGCAGGACTTGTCAGGACAGCCAAATATTGTTGAATTTAGAGGGGCTTATGAGGATAGGCAATCTGTGCATCTTGTTATGGAGCTTTGTGCAGGGGGGGAGCTTTTCGATCGGATTATAGCAAAAGGGCATTATTCAGAGAGAGATGCTGCTAAGATTTGTAGGGAGATAGTGAATGTGGTACATGCTTGTCATTTTATGGGAGTGATGCATAGAGATCTCAAGCCTGAGAATTTCTTGCTGTCTAGCAAAGCTGAGGGTGCTAAACTGAAGGCAACTGATTTTGGGTTGTCTGTGTTCATCGAGGAAGGTTAATTTCTTAATGTTTTTTCCTTTTTGTTTCAGTTATTGGTTCTATGATATATGTAATGTTGTATTATATGCTGAATTGTTCGAGGATCGTGTTAAAATCTGCTGTGTTGTGTAAAGTCTGTGCTTTTTTTTTAGTGAATTTCAGAATTTTCTGCATTACACTTTTGGAATTGTTCAGATTTTAGTTCCGAATTTGTTCAAGAAGTAGAAAAGGAGTTGAAATTGGTATTAAGTGATGCAATTGGATTGGCTATTTGCTATTAGAATGAGCAACTGTGAAATAGAGAATAGGGGCCCGCTGTTCATATCCTATTTGCTGGATTATGTGCTAATTTTGATGTGGTTCTGCCTCTGACTATATTTATGGGTAAAAGCCTAGTGAGACAGTTTGATTATCCATAAAAAGGTGTTAGAAACAATGCCATCCAGGAAATGTCTTTGAATACTATAACAGCATCTTTTGTTTATTAGATTACACTTTGAGCTTGGTGGTGATATTACACAAATTAGCAAATGATATCGAGGCTATGGTGAAGTTTGATGATGAAGAAATACCAAGTGATCCTTTTCTTTTACTATTTTTGAATACCTTGGGTTAAGCTATATTGAGGGGAATGTAACCCATATAAATAGAGCGGGATGGATAGATTTCAGGAAATGTGACAGGCTGTTGCCTGCCAGCAGTTGACAACAAGTTATATTTGGTCTTCTGCTCAATTTACTTTTTTCAGCTGATTTCTAACAAGTAAAGAGTGGAAAACACTTGTTTTCCTGCTCTTTCTGTTTCATGTGGCTAGCAGTTAGGTTTTCAAGTCAGTTTATTTCTGGTAGATCTACCAGCTGCTGATTTTCTATATAAGAATAACAGATTCAACCTTATTCTGCATGTTAACTAACAAGAAAACACTTATGAGGTTGGGATATCAAGTAAACTAAAGAGATTTTGGTGGACTTGGATGATCAAGAAATGCCTAATGGTTCCTTTCCTTTTTTTTTTTGTTTTTGCCTTGTATGACTCATCTGAATTGAGGAGAATATAAGCTGTATAAATATAGCAAGGTGGATGAATTTAAAAAAAAATGAGATAAGCTGTTGTGGCACTAGCAATTGACAAAAAGTCACATCAGGTCTTCCATTCATTTTACTTATTTGTATGATCTTTCTGTCTTAGTTCTCGTCAAATTTCAACCTATGTTGCTCTTTTGAAATTCCATTCAAGCTGTAGGATTGTCTCAATTTGTTCTTAGAAATATTAAATCGACCATGAATTATTATGTTAACTGAGATTTTCCAAAACTTTGCAGGTAAAGTTTACCGTGATATAGTGGGCAGTGCATATTATGTTGCTCCTGAAGTATTGCGCCGTAGTTATGGAAAGGAAATAGACATCTGGAGTGCAGGAGTTATTTTGTATATTCTACTCAGTGGTGTCCCTCCCTTTTGGGCTGGTAAAGACAATTTTTTGCCAATTTTTTTAGAAAAGCTCTCTTATAAATCACTATAGATTTCCTCTGGATTAATTTAATTGACTAAATTTGTGTTGTAGAAAATGAAAAGGGAATATTTGATGCCATTCTACAAGGAGACATTGACTTTGAAAGTGACCCATGGCCTTCAATATCTAACAGTGCAAAAGATCTTGTCAGGAGGATGTTGACTCAGGATCCTAAAAAGCGAATCACTTCTGCACAAGTTCTTGGTAAGAAGCTTTAATTTTTGGTCAGTTTCTGGTATTCCATATGACTTTTGTGTTGCACTGGCATGCCCTTTTGTGCCTAAAATCAATGGTTGTGTGTGGTTAGAGCATCCATGGATTAAGGAAGGAGGTGCTGACAAGCCATTAGATAGTGCTGTTCTCTCTAGAATGAAACAATTCAGGGCAATGAATAAGCTTAAGAAGCTTGCTTTGAAGGTAAATTTTTAAATTATCTGATATGCCCTTATTGTTCTTGTAGTTCTTTTCTAAGTACGGTGTTTTGATTTGTGGTTATGCTCTAAATATTTGTGTATGTGTCTATAAATCCTATGGTTGAATGATCTTTGCTGATTATGTATGGAAGTTATTTTGCAAAAACTATATAGATATATCAAGAAGAGTTATTGTAACTTATTGCATTTCATGTAGCAGGGTTTGGCATGTGTATATATTCATATATTGTGCTTCCATAGTTATTAACTACATATGGGCACAACAGATGTCACTCAATGCTTGTGCCTTCACATCTAATTTTCTGTTTAGAGATCAACGAGTTCAGAGTTGGAGACCCTAGGCACAGGACATACTTTCTCACTCATAGGAGATTTATTGGTATGTTTCAATGGGATTGGATATATAACATACAAACTGTAGGTGGTGACTGTAATGGTAAAATGGAAGTTTTTAGTCCTTTTTCTGTCACTTGACATTAAATATTCTTATTGTATTTCCAATGTAAAAATGCATAGCAGCCATTCCCCAAGATGATGGACACATCTTATCTCTGATGTGGATGCTAACAGAATACCGTCCTGCAATTGTATGCTTTATGCACAAGAGTTCTTTGACCAATTTCCCCTTACTGATAGATCCTTTGAAGTTTTAATAAGGCTTGGGATTTTTGTTCAACCAGCCATTAGATGTATTAAGGAAGCACGTAATTTCAACCTGCAGTTTCACTTTTCAAATATTGTTTAATAATGTATCCTCACGTGTCATTCTTGAAGTTGAAAAAAGTGTAAGGTGTATTTGCTTTATTAAAAGCAGTTGAAACTCTAAGGTATGTTTTCCAAGTTGAGTTATGAGAGTCTAGATGGGAATATTGGATTGCTTTTGGTCTTCTATTCATAACATTGTATACTTTGGAATCCCATAGGTTATTGCTGAAAATCTTTCTGAAGAAGAAATTAAAGGTCTTAAAACAATGTTCACAAACATGGACACTGACAAGAGTGGCACCATCACCTATGAAGAACTGAAGACAGGTTTGGCTCGACTCGGGTCAAAGCTCTCCGAAGCTGAAGTAAAGCAACTCATGGAAGCTGTAAGTAATACCACCTTTAACACAACTGAATTTTCTGATTATTTCGTGTATCTCATACTCATATTCTATTATTGTATGTAATACATTTCAGGCTGATGTGGATGGAAATGGATCTATTGACTACATTGAGTTTATCTCTGCTACTATGCATAGATATAAGTTGGAAAGAGATGAACACCTATACAAAGCATTTCAGTACTTTGATAAGGACAGCAGTGGGTGAGTTCTCATTTTCCCCAATGGCCACATTTCTTGTTTGGAAATCCTTGACTTTATATATTTACCGTGTTTGATCAGTTTCATCTAGTAGAATGTGAAAGTGAATGTAATTTGTACTTTCTCCCCCATAGTTAGTTTATACGTGAAAGTGATTTCTGATCATACCATAGTAATGAACTTTAGTAACTCTATCAATTTATTATGACACGGGGCAAACTAGATTCTCCCAGGAAGAAAAGCTCATTTTTATAAATTTCATGACAGGTATATAACGAGGGATGAATTAGAATCGGCAATGAAGGAATATGGAATGGGAGATGAAGCCACCATAAAGGAAATAATTGCCGAGGTGGATGCAGATAATGTAAGTGGTCGTAATTCTAGCTCTTGTGACTCCTATAATAATGACATTATTGGTTGCTAATAATATCTTGGGATTTAATAGGATGGGAGGATCAACTACGAAGAATTCTGTGCAATGATGAGAAGTGGAACTCAGCATGCAGGAAAGCTTTTTTAATTCCAAAGGTGAGTGCAGAACTATTACCTAAAAGAGTTTACAAGAACCAAAGCAATCTCACTGAGAACGCAGGGATACACTGTCCAGTCTCACATTTTGAATCTGAAAAATGGCACTTCGAGCACAAGTTTGGATTGCTTGGATTTGAGCTGTAATGTTTGTGCATATCTAGTATTTTGTTTGTTCTATTTTCTGGTTCCCGTTTAACTCACTCTGATTTTTTTTTTCCAATGAGATATCGAATAATCTTTTGACAAATTATGGTGGATAATGAATAAACTCTCGTGCTATTTTCTTTGGGAGTGCATCGGGGCTTTTTTCCTCGTTCCTCGGATAACAGCCTGAATTTTCTGTCATGTGGGTTTACAAACTCAATGGTGGCATTAATCAATCGCCACCAAGCCATCAGATTTCTGTGATAGATTAACACTTGATATCTTGTGGGAAGAGAGACAATTTTTGTCCCTTCAGAACAGATGAGTACTGCTCTACAACTGGGGGCCAAGAAATCTCTGCAGTTTCCCCCTTTAGTGGCATGATTTGTGTGTTTCCAGCCAAATAAATTACAATTTGAGGTGCTGTTGACATCTCGGATTTTCTTGGGTTCACTGTACAAGAGGTTTGATTTTACTCGAAGAACCTGCACAATGGTGGACTTTTCCTGTCACCTTGCTTGCCAGCTAATTTAGGCAATGGTAGCATCTGTACCCAACACAGGAAAGATCAAATTGAATTTCGGCAACAAAAATAGACAGCACTACCTTCGAAGCTTGTCTTTGTGGAAGCTGACAAGGCAACAATAATGAATTTTGGCAACCAAAATAGCCCTTTCTGTTTTTCTTGTTTTCGTTCAACTTTGTTTTCTTTCGTGTTTATTCTATTAAACAACAAAATTAACCGTGTGATTCATGGAACCAATGCATGGTTCCCAAATTGCAATGAGAAAAATCATATCACCCACTGGGAATTTCTGCTGGTGTCGTTTATGACCACTTTTTTTATTTTTATTTTTTCTTGTCATTCGGTCTGGGATTTGAGCTAGAAAAGGGTAGTAGTCATTAGTTTGCTGGCTCTATTAATTTTATTCAAAATGTTATCATTTTAATTTTTTTAAAGTTCCTTGATTTTAATCCATGAGTTTGGATTGAGTTTGACAAGATCAATCTAATTGCAGATCAACTTATTAAGTTAATCAAATTTAATTGGGTCAATGTTAAAACTCATTCAAATTGAAAATCAACCCAGATGAGGCATCAAATTACAATTTACTAGATTAAATTACAATTTACTAGATTAATTTGTCAGGTGAGTCAACTTTAACCAGGGTTAGTGGGTTTTGAAATATGAAGAGAGGGTTGTCATCTCCTAACATGTAAATCCTTGTTGTTGGGATGGTTCGAACCTATTAAATCTTCTAATAAAAAACGTCCAAGTCTTGTGAAGGTGAGCATTCATAAAACTTGATTCATCATATTACAAGATGGGGGAGAAAATAAAACAAAGAAAAAGGCAAGTTACTTGAACCTTATAATTTCCCCGTTTGGTTGCTAGGAAAAACATGAACCAGACATCATGTGAGACTAATCAAATACTGAGCATGACTCATTTCTCTTCACAAGCACACCTTTCATAAATCACAAAGATGACAGATTAAAGGCTATCAAGTAACTGACGAACCCTAAGTTTATCATGCCAACCTGCCCTTGTTTCTTCTCCCTTGATCACAAAGAATTTCAGCCTTCGAGGAATTGATTAGTCTCTTCATTACAATAAATTAAGAAGCTGGCCACAGTTCAAAATTATGAGGATAGGTATCCAAGGTTTTTAGCTTCATATTCCCTTGACACAAAATCTCATTACAGACAAGCATTCAGGTTCCCTTTCCACGTGAGGTTGGTTTTGTATATTGTAAAAGCTAAGCTTAGAAAAACTAAATTCGCGTGTCTTTATACATGGAAAAAGGGTCATGGAATCACTCACTAGTCAAGACAGAATGCGGATTGATCTTTTCATTTTTGCAGTAATCATGAGGCCGTGTCCATTCTCATTTACTCATTGATAATAAGTCCATGTCATGACACATTTCTTAGTGACGAACGACGTGTATCCACCTACAATGAACAAAGATTAATGGTGTTCTTCTGAAATATTGGGAAAATAGTGGAGGACTTGACGCCAACTAGAGTAGCGAATCAATATTGTCCAACACAGGTAGTCTCACGTTAAATTTATAAAAAGGGCACTAGCTATCTTTACATAAGAAAAAACAGAGCAGGTAGTAATCTTCACATTTATTTGATAAATCTTATTCATTTAAGTGACAGATTTGTTTTGATGAATCAGGACTTGAAGTTGTCTCCATGCAGTTTTCTAAGAATGATTTGCTTGATCTTGATCCATTGTTTTCGGCTTATATAGTTGGTGTTTCCTTATCAGTGGCATTACCATTTAGGCTAGAATTTGATGCTAATGAAACACCTTCATCACCTAATAGTTTTTCATCTTCATCACCTAACTTTTCTCCAAAATCTTAGCTAGTGTTGTGTGAGTCATCTGCCTTGTTACTTCAGGTATCTTAGTTTCCTAATCGCTCCATTGCTTCACACAGTAGGCATGGTTGGAGTGTGTGGTGTTAACACAAGGCAGGGAACTTTCCAAACTTCTTCCCGAGTTTGAACCATCGAAAGTTCTTCAGCATGTCTTCCCCCGGTTTCGCATATTTCATTTCAAGTTGTAGTGCCCAGTTAGAAGAAACCAGCTGGTGTTTCTTGGCCTCAGAATTGAAGACATGACTCTGAGTTGGAGCCTCTGCATTTCCAACCTCAGAAACTCTCTCCGATGGCATAAGTTTGTCTCCTAGAGACACCAGGGGAAGCAAGTTGACTCTTAATGGCTAGCTGAACTTTGTTCCAGATGTGTAACAAGCTGCACCGCCACCGATGATCACAAGCTTGATGATGAGAACTTACATAAACTCGGAGGAAAACTTAAATACTTTAGACTTCATAAAGAAACATTTTACAAATGGATTTTAACTGAGATGACGATTGAGCTCATCCATGATATCATACTTGTCCTTGTTATAAGATTCTTGAGAATCCTAGAAGAGATGGTGATCATTATCAACCTCTTTAAGAGCTTCAAACAAAGTTTTTTCAGTTCTTGCTCATTGAGATTTTGTTCTTGCTTATGCTCTCTACGTAAGATGAGTATACTTATTAGCATTCACTTTTGCTATAATTACAGGTTTTTTCAATTAAGCAAGAATGGAAGTCGCCACACCTAACTTTGACAAAAAAAAAAACTAATTAAATAATATATTAAGCAACAGCACCAATTAAAAGAAGAAAAAAACTTTAAATTTTTCAGTTTGAGCAATAAAAATTGTGATTGAGCAAAATAAAATATATAAAAAATCAAATTAAAATTCTTAATTTTTTTTTATCTGGACAATAAAGAGATAAAAAAATAGAAGTCTTCAATTAAAGAAATCAAAATAATTTAAAAATAAAAATGATATAAAAAATAGTAACGATGAAAATTAATACGACCCCGATAGCTGATAGTATATCTGTGGTTTATCCAAAAGAACACATATCGACAAGAGTGCAGGGATGAAGTTGAACAAATAAGGGACTATTGAGATATTCATATAAAACGTAAGGGACTAATTAAATAACTTATTGAAGAATCAAACAAACAGTCCCTTTCTACTATCTTCCCTTTCCTGAATCATTCATCAGACAACACCAGCAACTCCGAAAGAAAATTTCTTCATTCCTCACAATTTCTCTAACAAATAAAAAAAATCCAAACTTTCTTCCTTCTCCTCAATCCCCATTACTCCTCTCTGTCTGTGCGATTTCGATTTCTTCCATTTTATACTCCACTCTGTTTCCAGGTAAAAACGTTTTCCACTGTCTTCTCTCTCAAAATTTGGGGGTTTTAAGTTTTTATAATAGAAAAAATAATCAAAGTTCCGAATTCCACAATGTTAATTAATCTTTATTGATTATGGGTTTTCGATGTGAATAGGTTTTTGAGTGAAAAGTTGCTGTCTGGGATTCCTTTTTGCTGTTATTTTAAGGTTAAGAAGTGTTGCCTGTTCGTGGGGTTATGGCTGAGATTTATGTTGAAGGGAGTGATTTAAAAGCGAATGAGAATGAGGAAGAGGACGAGGAGGAAGATATGGATTTTAATCCCTTTTTAAAGGGAACGCCTTCGCCGGAGGCGTCGTCGAGTTTGAGCTCTGAAGTTGAAGGTTTGGAGGAGGGTGTGAAGGAGGTGAGGAGTGGTGAGGTGCGACATTATGATGTTGGAGATGTGACTCATGAGGAGGAGTTTGTTATGGCAAGTGGGGTTGAGGTGGGAAGTGGAAAGGAAGGGGAGAGTGGTGAGGATAGGAGGGGTAAGAGGAGGAAATTGGGTTTTGGGTCGAATGTGGAAGATGGGAATGAGAGGGAGAAGGAGAGCGGGGTGAGTAAGGTTGTGTTGGATGTGGATGATGATGAAGATGCTATTTGTAAGAGGACAAGGGCTAGGTATTCGCTTGCGAGTTTTA
>Ga0325403_1006533_pt1 | contig 11108 bp, 8 predicted proteins | sample PopdelMetagenome_19_FD_205665 | JGI IMG/M metagenome (GOLD analysis project Ga0325403, IMG submission 205665) | Populus deltoides microbial communities from Bellville, Georgia, United States - Xylem-PdKOR-R4 | ecosystem: Host-associated > Plants > Phyllosphere > Stem > Wood/Secondary xylem...
TTTGAAATCACAACTATATTATCCATTTACATCTCTTTCAATTCTTCTTTCCTGTGCAGATACACGATTTATGATATTTTATTGAAATCTTCTTCACTACAACGAAATTCTACTACCGAAATTGTGTTGTATAATTTTCAGTGGCCTTTGATATAAATATCATTAAATTTAATATCAATATAATGCAAATATAAGTGTTCTCTTTTTTCTATATTCATGTTCATAATTTAACTGGTTTTTTTTTTAATTTTTCCCTTTATTATTGAGGTTTTTATTTTTTTTATATAATTTGGTTTAGCTCAGATCATTTTAACTTTTTTTTTGTTAGCATTCTTCTTTTTACTTTGAAAGATTTTTTGCGTGGTCTGTGAAACTTGAACTACAATTCTAATGTAAGTTATTTTACATGTGTTAAGCACTATCATAAGACCTACTTCAGCATGGTATGTCAACCTAGAGAATCGAAACCAGACTCGAGTCACTAATTCAAATAGTTAAAAAAAAAGAAGTAAGGTACTCAAATTAAAAAAAGTAGTACAAGATTCAGCACCAAATAAAGAGTTTTCTCTTATGAGATTCTTTGCACTAATATATTATGATGAGATTTTGTGAGGGAAACATACCAAGATGTACATTATTTCTCAATGATATAAATTTATATAAAGATCAATCAATCGTAACCTTCTGATCCTATTCTCTAGTATATTCTTTTATCATTTAATTTTGTTAAAATTGATAGTCAATTATGCAACCATGAGTCATTTAAACATGAATTGATAAAAACACCTCTTTAATATATATACTGAAAAAAAAACTCACTTATACCAATTTATTTATATCTTGATGTAAGGGTTCATATTGTATACATCAATGGTGGGATGTTGCTCCTCAAACATCTACACTCTATTTACATGTCATTGGTTGATATAATCCATGTGCATTACCAACCAATTATCATCACTTATATACCTTAATGATTAATATTATGTAAATATCAATATAATTCAAGATATGTTGATACAATTCTTATCACATGATCAAGCTAATACAACTCAATAATGACAAAATAGTGTATTGAGACCACTAAAAGGGCGTTTGTCTACGCGGTTGCGGCTGCGTTTTATTTAAAACGCAGTCCGCAGCCATTTGGTTATAACAAAAATCACTTCACTGTGCATGGGGTCCACGTGTTTTTTGCTTTTAAAACGCTGGAAAGGAAAAGTTATGAAAACCTGCTTTGCATGCACTGTAGCAGATTAAAAACCTGCGGACAGTGCAATTCATTGCACTGTTCACGAGTGAATTGCACTGTTCACGTGAATAGTGCAATTCACTTGCACTGTTCGCAGGTTTTTTTTTAAGTGTGTTAATTGTATTAATTTTAAAAAAAACTAGTTTAGAGAATTAAATTCATTCGCGATGTGAACAATTTTTTCTCTCGAAAAACTAGTATAGAGTGAATTAAATTCACGCGCATAGTAATATCAATTTTATATCTGATAATATTTTATTTAATTTTATTACACGCTCAAAAAGTTATGAAAACTGTAGTTTTTATCGGATGAATTTTGGACGTAATGGAATTATAAATAGTTTAATGAAATAATAAAAAATATTTTATATAAAGTATTATTTTTTCATGATGTAATAAGAGTAATTAATTTTACAATATTTAAATTTACAACCATCAATATTAATATATTTTTAAAAAAATTATTTTATAACCTCAATTTCAAAATCATTATTAACCAAACATATTAAACTACTTTTTCTTCAACCTCAATTTCAACCACAGTTTTAACTAAACATCTATTTTTTCAAACCAACCTCAACTAAAAGTACTTTTTATAAAACAATTTTTTTAAACCACAACCACAACATCTACCGCAATACCAAACACACTCTAACTCTATATATAATTGTTTTGGATGTAAATTAGAGATATCAGTCACATCCTTTGTGTAGGATGTCCATATAACCAATTAAAATATAAAATTCATATATTAAAAAATAACTTAATTTGAAAAAAAACAATATAAAAATAAATAATAGATGTCCTAACTTACACCAGGTGAGGCTTCTATGGATCTAACTTGTTGTATTAGAATGTTGCACGTGGGTTGGATTTTTGAGAAACCTTCTAAGCCCACACCACCTAATATGACAATCCACAAATCTATTATAATTTTACAAGCAATGTATTTTATGTGTTAATAAAAATTTCATTAAGAATTTGTATTACCAAGCTCTTCCTAGGAGTGATATCCCTAGATTTGTGTCTACTATCTATCCCCTTAAACCTTTTGACAACTAACATGCTAATGCTACGACCATAACTATGTGCTTTTACATGTAAACTATTAGTGGATATTTTTTTAATGTATTGCTATCATTTAATGATATTGGATAAATAAAAAACATTTAAAATAACTACACTTGTAAAAGTAACAAATAACTCCTAACTTGTTTTGAGCTAGCCATGACTTCATGGTATGGTTGGCAATAAAGATAGACAAGCACTACCAAACCCTAACTATATCCTGGAATTCACTTAGAATCCTCTAGGAGTAGTAAAAAACATGACTCACACTACATTGTCAATCAAATATATGAATAACATGTTACCAACAAATGTGCATGAGGTATACTCTAGCATAGCTAATCAATATCTCATTCATTGTGTCATTTGGAGGTGGGCCCATAAAATTCTCTTCCAGCCATTTAAGCTTGTTGTGATTTTTCTTAATAGTGACGTCATTAGGTATTAGTCATGATAGATTTCAATATACTTCGTACCTGTTATATGCTTCTCTACTGGTCATATGAGCATCATTTATGAGCAACCCAAGTAATAGAGCAATATCCTGAAGTGTAGGTGCTGTTTTCTCAATATATATTTAGAACATGAAGGTCTCACACCTTCATCTCTTAACCAACACACTAAGTAATCCATGATCAATCTTGACATGTTGGAGGCAAGTGATCTTATAAAAATCAGCATCCGCGATGAAAGAAAGAACACGAGGATGTAGAGTCATCAATTTATGATGATGATAATTTTTTATTGCCTGAAAATCAATATAATTACATAAATATGAGTTATATATAACATTCATAAGTAAACTTACACATGTAACCCATTTTTCATGGTCCAAAGATAGTCTTGCAAGTGTAAAATTGAACTAAATCGAACTATCCAAGAGACTTGTAACAAAACTGCTTTCTAGATAGTTCTCCTAGTGATAGACTCCTCTAGTAGAACTTATAACACCAACTCTTTTATGTACCATGACTTATCATGTATCTATATGATGTATTTGTTAAACAACAAGTTGTTAGCGTTCCAACAACAAAAAATATAAAACAATAATGATAATGTAAAACAATAATAAAAAATATTAATGTAAATCAAAGAAAAATATTAACACATGCAAGTTAGTTCAACTTCTAGCTATTCTTTTATCTGTTTAACCTTCTTAATTAGAGCAATATATCAGGTTTCAAAATTTTCTTTTGATGATTTATAACATATCACAATCAAGGTTGTTTTCAAATTCTGCTCTTTAAACCTAGTTCTGAAGTTACTCTTAAAATGATATGAATAATAATGAAATCTAACCAACTTGAGCCATATCTCTGCCATGAAATTCTTAATTGCAATATGTCTATAAGATAATATACATAGTCTGGTATGACTAACTACAACATATTTAACAAGGTTTAAGAATAGCTGTAATTCACCCTATCATGCAGAGGTGATTGATTCTCATTATATATACAATGTACAACAGTTAACAAATCCTATATAATAGGAAACAAATAAAACGTAGTCAATATATATCCTACAAGATATGTATACAATAACAAATCATCTATAATCAAGGAATAGGATCAGATTCCTTATCACCCCCTTCAAGCTGAGCATGGAAGAAGGAACCACGTGAAGCTTGTTACGAAAAAGGAGGAACTGAGGTTTCGGGACTCCTTTTGTAAAGGAATCGGCAAGCTGAAGATGAGAGGGAACAAAGACGACTTTTAAGGAACCATTGGCAATGAGTTCACGAACAAAATGATAGTCAATCGTAATATGCTTAGAGCGAGGTTGAGTGACAGGATTGACCGCCATAAATATAACACTTTTGTTGTCGCATAGCAGCTTCGGAGGTGAAGGTAATTGTAGATGTAGATCACGAAGTAACTGAACAATCCAAGCGACTTCATCAGTAGCAACAGCTAAGGAACGATATTCAGCTTCGGCACTGGAACGAGAAACTGTGGATTGTTTCTTGGAGCACCAGGAGATAAGATTGGGACCCAAGAAAATAAGATAGCCGGTGGTAGACCGACGTGTATCAGGACAACCAGCCCAGTCAGCATCAGAATAGGCAAGCAAATCACGGGAAGGATTGCGATGAAGTTGAAGACCATGATGAACCGTCCCTTTAACATAACGCAATATACATTTGAGTGTGCGAAAGTGATCTTCTATCGAAGCATGCATATATTGGCAAATTGAATTGACACTGAATGAGAGATCAGGGCGAGTAATTGTCAAATATTGCAAAGCACCAGCAAGAGACCAAAAAAGAGTGGGATTTGAAAATAACTTCCCTTCAGTGGATAGATGTTGGCCAACGACATAAGAAGTGGTAATGGGTTTGGCTTCAACCATGTCAGCACGGTGGAGAAGATCAAGAGCATACTTGGTCTGGCTGAGAAATAAACCGTGGGAGTTATGGTGGACTTCAACACCAAGGAAATAGTGTAGAGACCCTAAATCTTTCATGGCAAATTCGGTGGATAGCCGTGTGATAAGAGTTTTGATCAAGCTGGGATTGCTACCAGTAAGCACCATATCATCTACATAGAGCAATAGATAAACCGTTCCAGCTGCAGAGTGATGCACAAACAGAGAGGAATCTGCTTTGCTGATAAGAAAACCAAGTTGCAGTAAAAACTAGCTAAAACATTGGAACCAAGCACGAGGGGCTTGTTTGAGTCCATAAAGAGCACGCTTTAGTCGACATACATGACGAGGAAATCGAGGATCGATGTAGCCAAGAGGTTGATCCATATATACTAGTTCAAAAAGATGACCATGAAGAAAGGCATTTTGAACATCTAATTGATGTAGAGGCCACCCGAAACCGACTGCAATGGATAGAATAATCCGAACAGTAACAGGATGCACCACAGGACTGAATGTGTCTTCAAAATCAAGGCCATGAATCTGTGAGAAACCCTTGGCCACAAAACGAGCCTTATGACGCTCAATGGATCCATCAGCACGGAGCTTGGTTTTAAAGATCCAGCGACAACCAACCACATTGTGACTTACAGGACGCTGTACAAGATCCCATGTGTCATTGTTCTTCAAGGCTTGTATTTCAGCATCCATAGCCGAGAGCCATGCAGGGTGTTTGGCTGCAAATTTGAAACCTCGAGGCTCTTGGAGAGCTAGAAGAACATGAAAAAACTTAGAAGAACCTGCAATGGTTAGTGCATGATAAGCCTTAGGTTTAAATATACCAGCTTTCCTTCTAGTAACCATGGGGTGAAGGTTAGTAGAGGTCGTCATTAGTGGAACAGGAATAGAAGGAGAGGGCTGACTGGAAAATGGGATGATAGACATAATAGGAGGCTGGGAACAAGAGGCTACAGGTTTATCACTGCATGACAAACAAGTAGAAGTCGAAACTGGAGAAGACACCAATGGAGGTGGGGAGGTAGGACACAATATTATGAGAGTCCAAGAAATCAGAGAAAGTAATATACGGTGTGGAATTATGATGTTGTTGAACATTATCACCTGCATAAGGAAATATAGTTTCATAAAATTGGACATGGCGAGAGACATAAAGGCATTGTGTCTTGTGGTCAAAACGGTGGAAACCCTTGTGAAGGGGGCTATAACCTAAGAAGACACAAGGAGCAGATTTGAGAGATAATTTGTTAGGAGCATAATCTCGCAAATAAGGAAAGCATAAACATCCAAAAGTACGAAGCATGGTTTAGTCAGGATATTTACCAATCAGAAGCTCGTAAGGAGTTTTGCCAGCAAGAGTTTGTGACGGGAGTCGGTTGATGAGATAAACAGCTATTGAGAAGGCCTCAACCCAAAGAGGCAATGAAACACAAGCATGAAACATAAGAGTGAGTCCTGTTTCGGTTACATGTCAGTGTTTACGTTCAGCAATTCCATTTTGACTGGTGTATAAGGACATGCAACACGCAATACAATACCGTAAGATGTGAGGTGAGAGCGAAATTTATTATTGGTAAATTCAGTTCCACCATCACATTGGAAGGATTTAATTTTGGATGAAAATTGAGTTTCAATATACTGTTGAAAGTTGACAAATGTATCAAAAAAATCAGATTTATGTTTGAGTGGAAAAAACCAACTGAAACGAGTACAATCATCAATAAAAACTACATAATATCGAAAACCCGTAGTTGAACAAATAGGTGAAGGACCCCATAAATTACAGTGTAAACGATCAAAAGGCAAATCACAACGAATATTATTAATTGAAAAGGGTAGCTGATGGCTTTTGCCAAGGTTACATCCAACACATAAACTAGAATCCAAACCGATTAATTTATCACTACAGGAAATAAAACCAGACTTGGTGAGAAAGTCAATAGTACGAAAACTAGGATGACCTAGACGAGCATGCCACAAATGAGCAGAGATATGCAATTGATTGGAAGAAAATGTGGAAGCAAGGGCATGATGATGTTGCTAGAGTACGTATAAGCCATTCTCACATCTGCCGACTCCCAGCACTACTCCTGTGACCCGGTCCTGTATTATGAAACCAGAATAAAAAAAGATGACCCAACAATTATTATCTTTTGTAAGTTGACTGATGGAAATAAGCTTTTTAGTAATACCAGGAACAACTAAAACATTAGATAAAAGTAATGGGCTGTTGGGAACAAGAGTGGAGACGGAGCCAGTGTGAGAAATAGAAAGAGACTGACCATTACCAACCATCACCCGTTCGTTACCAGAATATACAGCAGGAATATCAACACCCTCGGGATCATTTGTCATATGAGAGGTGGCTCCAGAGTCCGGATACCAGGCAGGATCAGGGGAGGCTGGGATTGAACAAGCAGCAAAGGCTTCAGCAAGATTGGCAGACTGCTTTTTCTTGAGTATTATTATTTTTACTGATAGCTCACAGATAGAAATACACTATTGATAAAACTTTCATCGGTTATTTCTGGTATGTCGGTAATAAAATTACCAACGGATTTACTGACGTCAAAAACACGCCAAAAAAAATAATCAAAACTCAATAATAATACTCAAGAACCGAGTTGCTTGGAAAAGAAGAAAAAGAAAATTAACCCAAACAAATTAGCAACAAATAAATAACACAAAAAATAAACAACATCAACAAATAAATAAATCAACTAAAAACAATTTCCACCTAACTTATAAAACCTATTTCAGAACCCATAATCCATCAACAAATAAATTCATTTAATTGAAATTGAACAACAAAATTAACTAATAATAATTAAAATCAATCCTATACATTTAATTAAATTTGAACAACAAAATTGAAAAACAAAATCCAACTAAAATCCAAAAAAATTGTTCTCATATGAAAAAAATTCCTACAATAACATTCATATAATTATTAAGAACAAAAAAATTAAAAAAATATCAAGAAAATAAATATAATGAAAAAAAATACAAAAAAGAAAAGTAAAAAGAAAAATCTTACCTTAGTTTCGTTGCGAGTGAAGCTAATAAGAGAGAAAAAAAAATTCATAAAGTATGTCAATTAAAAAAAAAAGAGAAGATAAAAGAAGAATAGAGGAAAAGATATATACCTGCATATGGAGGAGAAGAGAAGAGAAGAGAAGGAGTTAAGGAGAGAAGAGAAAGAAAGAGAGGGACATTGATGTTTTTTATAGAAGAAGAAGAAGAAGAAGAAGAAGAAGAAGAGGTGTGTCTGTTATGAAATTAGCCAATCTAGTCTTTTAATTGAGCATTTTTACTGATGGTTTTACCGATGGATAATTAAATATTCATTTTTGTAACCATTCCATTGGTGATTCCGTCTATAATATTTAATTTAAAATTTCAATTTAATAATTGTTTTTTCAGAAACTCCTCAAATATCACTGGCAACTTTTCAGTATGTCGGTGATTCTATCTGTAATATTTAATTTAAAGTTTTAACTTAATAAAAAATTCTTACAAACCCCTCCAAATATTACCAACAACTTTTCAGTATATTAGTGATTCTGCCTGTAATACTTCTGTCGGTGTTTTCTGATGGATATAATAAGAGAATATTTTGTTAGTAAAATTCATTGTAATCTATAAATAAAAATATTACGTCGATATTTTTATTTATATCTATCAATTTTATAGTAGATGAGTACCATTAATATTTATCAATGAACAACAAAGCCTCGATGCCTTAATCACAACTTCAAATAAAAAAAAATCCCTTAAATATTATGTGCCATATTCATCCCTTATGATCCTATTGGATAATTTTACTGACATTTGATTCTTGATTTATTGATAACAATCTAGATAGCATTTGAAAAAAATTCCTGTATAAATTAGACAATAACTTAAGTACTTTTTATTTAGCTACCCATGCCTTGTAATATTAGACATTAAACTCATATTATTTTTGTGTTCTTGCTTGAATGGCTACAATGTTCACATATATGTCAACACTTATTACTGAAAAAAATTGTAATAAACTTTGAATCAAGTTGACAATGGTCTTACATGACTAATAAATTGGTGTGTGTGTGTGTGTGGTTTTATCAGCTTTGAGATCTCAAATAAATTAGAATTCTTAGGATACCTCTCATATGTAAGTACCATTGAGATTCTAAAGTATATATGCATTATAATTACACATAAATTATGGTTGAACATTGCATATTGCATTATAATAAATGCACTGTATGTCACTACTTCACTGTATTAATTAATTCAAACTTATTTTGGAAGGTTTGTCCAACCTCTAACTCAACAGTTACTAAATTCCTACAACTCAAAGCTTAATCATTACATATCATCTCATCAACCCTATTAGCATCTTAAATTCATGAACAATAGGTCTTATGAATTGATTTACTGGTTAACCAAACTCATCTTCTTCAGTAACATCACCCGGAACCTCCTCATCACTTTGTTCAAAGTCATTATTAGTTCATACACTATCAAACATACTTGAATATTTTATTTTCATAATTTCAATAATCAATATTAGGTTTACTACACCACTACCTATCCTAAATAATATTCCATTTTCATAATTTCAAAAATCAATATTAGGTTTACTACCCCACTAACTATCTTAAATAGACTAACAAACTATGATACTTGTAGTCATTTGAGTATAATTTGGATCTAAGTATACTTGATGCTAAAGGAGAAGTATACATGTTTAGGTATACTGTTTAAGTAGAGTTCTAAATATCTCAATCTATATTCGGTGGCCTACCCAACCATAAACTTTAAATTGACATCACAAAAATGGCATAACAACATAATGTATTGGACATTCCGTAACCTGCATTCTTCAAGTAATATCAACTTTAATTTCATTACAATTCCAACCAATACCTTCACATATAACTTCTTTTAATTCTACTAGTGAAATATCTAATATATCACTAAGAATGACAATACTTCTTCCAATATAAATGACAAGTATCAACAATTGCACCACCATAATAATGTCATATTACATGATAAATTCTGTAAAATCACAAAATCCAATATTATCATATAACAATCTAAAAACGATAATTAACTTATTTATTTTATAACAATGTGAACCATACTAATCTTTATCACTAACAAATTCTCTCCATTTTTTTAAAATACATAATTTAAAATTTTTTAACAGTTCTCATAAATTCTCCTAAAATTTATCAATTGCAGAAACAAATTACACAATTCACATAAAACCTAATATAAAAAATAACTAAATTTAACAAAATTCATTAATTATAAAAAATAAATTCTCCCAAAATTGAAACCTATTAATTCTCACAAACTCTCAACAAAACTTATCAATTGTAAAATAGTATACCATTACATAATTCACATAAACCCTAATATAAAGAAATTATAAAACTTTACAAAACTCATTAATTAACACAAATTGTCATAACTAACTGCTTCTCACTAAAATATATAATTTGAAAAAATTCATCAATTAGCCCAATTCTTTTGAAATTAAACAATTCACACTAATCCTAAAAACCCTAATTCATCTAATTTATATCTAACTTATGTAATTTATTCACCCAATTAATGTAATTCATATCTTATTAACATAATTCATACCTAATTGATCTAAATTCAACTAAACCCTAACATAATAATTTAAATAAACTCTGACATAATCATCAAAGCCCTAATTTATCTAATTTATACCTAATTAATATAATTCACTCATAATTGATCTAAACTCAACTAATCTCTAACATACTCACAGAAACCCTTCTCCATCAAATTTATACCTAATTAATATAATTTATTAACTCAATTGATGTAATTTTTACCTAATGGATCTAAATTCAACTAAACCCTTACATAACTAAATAAACTTGAACCCTAACATAATCATCAAAGCACAACACATTTTACAAAATTAAGAGTGAGAGGTAGAGTGCTAACTTGAAATTATCGAGGGGGAGGTAGTGAAAGTCTCACTGGTGATGGGTGAAGGAGGAGGGGGCGGTGGAGTGGAAGGAGGTGGAAGGAGGCAAGGGAAACTCACGGTTGAGAGAGAGGGGAAGGGGCTGTTCGGGTGAGGAAAAAGGTGAAAGAGAGAAATGAGGATAAAAAAGGGATTCTGTAAGTAGTTTAGATCGATTGGTTGTGCTATTCCTGGCAATCAATTAAATTATTCTATTTTCTAAGTTTTATCATCAGGCTAGTTTGCAAAATATTTTTTGTTGAGTGCTCTTTTTTTCTTAAAAAAAAAAAAACACTCTAGATATCAGGCTTCCAAAGTAAATGTAAAATTCGAAATCTTGCACGCATGAACAAACAGGCTATATGTTTCTTTTTCGTGTTCTAGCGATGTTCTTTGCACAGCGTGTGC
>Ga0325403_1006535_pt1 | contig 11106 bp, 8 predicted proteins | sample PopdelMetagenome_19_FD_205665 | JGI IMG/M metagenome (GOLD analysis project Ga0325403, IMG submission 205665) | Populus deltoides microbial communities from Bellville, Georgia, United States - Xylem-PdKOR-R4 | ecosystem: Host-associated > Plants > Phyllosphere > Stem > Wood/Secondary xylem...
CAGCTTCTCCACCTGGTCTGAATCTAGTGGTTGATCTCTTTGCTTATCCACTGCAGCAGGACACCTCCATGACACCAACCTCTCCTGCATCACCACCGTTGCTCAGCCGCCACCCTATGGTGCTTAGACCGCGGCAGCCAAAAACTGCAAATATGGTGGCCTCTGCTGCAGCTGATACAACTGCCACCCGGGTATTGCTATCTCCTTCCTCTGAACCTCTTACCTTCTCTGATGCAGATAAATATGTTGCTTGGTATGATGCTATGTGTGATGAGATCAAGGTATTGCGTTCTAATCACACTTGGTCCTTAGTGCCCTTTCATCCTTCGATGAATGTTGTTGGCAGCCGATGGGTATATCGAATCAAACGTCATGTTGATGGCATTATTGAATGTTATAAAGCCCGTCTAGTTGCTAAAGGCTTTACCCAAAAGGAAGGCATTGATTATTCTGAAACTTTCAGCCTAATTATTAAGCCACCGTCAGATTAGTCTTTTCCATTGCGGTTTCACATAATTGGAAGATTCATCAGCTCGATATTCATAATGCCTTTCTCAATGGTGTTCTTACTGAAGAGGTCTACATGAAGCAACCTCCAGGTTTTGTTGACCCTACTCTTCCATCTCATATGTGTAGATTACACAAGTTATTATATGGTTTAAAACAGGCATCAAGGGCATGGTACACCCGTCTAAGTGATTTTTAACTTTCCATTGGTTTCCTTGCCTCTAAGGTTGACACTTCCTTATTTATCTTATCTGATGGTACTAATATCTTTTATCTCCTGGTATATGTTGATGATATTCTGCTTACGGGCAGTAACTCTACCATGCTTCATTGCCTAATCCAGTTACTAAGCTCAGAATTCAAGCTTCGTGACTTAGGTGATGTTCACTACTTTCTGGGTATTGAAGTTCAGTCTACAAGTATGGGTCTGATGTTACACCAACACAAATATATTCTTGAAATCCTCACTCGGGCTGGTATGACTTCTTGCAAACCCATTGACTCTAGTTTCTCCTTCCAAACTTGCTATACAGTCGGATCATCCATTCTCTGATCCCACACGATTTCATCAAATCATGGATGCTCTTCAGTGTCTTACCTTCACTCGCCCAGATATCTGCTTTGCTGTTAATAGAGTCTGTCAGTTCATGCATGCTCCTACAGATTTCCATTGGGCTACTGTTAAACGCATACTCCGCTACCTCAAAGGAACGACATCAAGGTTGTTAACAAAAGTAACATTGAAGATGTAATTATTAGGAGTCATTTCTGGTACTCCGCTCCATCTTTGTCTAATCCATGGTCCGCCTCGCCATAATCGAGTTTGACCCTTGTATAGGAACAGCGGCGCTAACCCACTTGGATCAATGCCAAAGAAAACGGTTCTGGTTCCTGGGTCATCTTTGGACTTCCAAGATGACAAGGACCAGTTCAAACTGATTTTCTGGCCCAGCCCAAAAGCTTCATATTAAGAAGCAAAGTGTTAGTAGCATGATCAAAACTTTGCCACAAGACCCTTTTGCTATCCCGTTGAACCAAGATCAAATTTCCTGTATCCAGAAGCTGAGCCAGGCAATCGGTCATTGACGAGGCTGAAACATTTGTAGACCAAACAGGAACAATACTTCGGTTATTTTCATAAAGTAAAAGGTTACCTTGATTGTCGATAGCTAGGACCCCGGAGATACCATTGACAGGATTATCTTTATTTTCTACCCATACAACAGCTCGTTCTAAAACCTTATGGTACCAAATTCCCATGTAGCGGCAAGTAGAATTGCCCGGGCTAAAGAACCCAAGTGTATAGCGTTGTCCACCAGAGACCAAAACATCTCCATCTTTGAATGATTGGTTTGGAGCTATGATGTCAATAGATGAGCAAAGAAGAAAAGCAAGGAAGAGAAACAATGTACTCAAAGACTTTTTTGCAGGATTCATGATTTGGTTTGAGCAAGGTAATCGTTGATTGTATGCATATGCTGGTGAGGTTGAGTAGATGATTTATGTTAAAGAAATAGTTTAAGAAGGAAATAAATGAGGAGTTAGATTTAGAAGTGTGAAAACATTGTTTTTAAGATATTTATTTGTTTCATACAAAGACAATATTTTCAGAATACAATTAAGTTCTTTGAACCTCTAAAAGAATGAGAAAATAAGATCAAAAAAAGAAAATACATGTTTATTGTATATATGTTTTATGTGTATTGATAAATTTTATTAGATTTGAAAATCTTATAATGAAACCTTATTTTTTTTAATATAATGACTGTTAATAAAACTATATAACTGTTAATGAAATAATTATATTTTAAATTAAATCAAACAGTTTAAAAATAAATTAATCTCGTTGACATATCAAATATCAAATGTTATTTTTTGATATTATAAATATTTATATAATATAATTAGAAAGCCTACTAGATGAACATATTCACTATGGCTTTCATTTAATTTAATAAACAATAGAAATTCATACTTATAAATGAAAGTGTTTATTTTCATGATAAATATATATATTTTTTATTTATTTATAAACTACACCAACAATTTATTATTAACGTAGTTGGGGGGTTTAATGAGTGGAGCAAAAGCTACCTAATGAAAGGTCCATATGAATAAAATCATACCTCTACATTTTCATTTCTATTAACTTTATTTAAGTGTATTTTTCTGGACAAGGGGGTTGCTCAGTGAGTGGAGCCATGCAATAAATGACAACTTGAAAGGTCATTAGGAATTAATTCCCGGTGAGATTTTTTTGCTGTTGCGCAACTCTTGTGAGCTAATTGTGCATTAGAAGACAAATCTTGTCAATTTTTAGCTCCTCACATCTCATGTGAGATCCGAATATGTGATTGATTCCTGTGAAAAAATTCTATGCATGTCAATCCTGACGCTTTTAGCACCCCAGTTGGCTCCTGGACATTTCCATGTAGTTTTCAACTCCTTAAAACCGTTCTAAATGAGTATGGCACAATGATATACAAAGCCAACCAGCACATACATGGTCACAGAATATGCAAGCACTGATTTGGACGGGAGACTTTCCTCTTCCATACATATGAAAATTACCAGTGACACTCGTTGGTTTTCAAGTTTTGCCATTTATGGTAGGAGATGGAGACTTTTTAAGCTTCAGTGTAACACACGCATAGTCGAGAAGCCGCAATCGTACTAGCTGGTGTGGCTAGAATTCTGACGTAGTGATGATTTAAGTAGTGCTTTTCAGCTTATTCATGTTTTTCAGGCTACCTTTTTGATCTTCTTATCATGAGTCACGAGACATAATGAGTCCATGGTGAACATGGTGAATTCTACTTTATAGTCATTGCAGGTTTCCCAAAAGCAAAGGCAAATCTGTCTACCAGAAAATTCAAGTTTAGGCATAAAGCACAATTATAGATAGCCTATTAAAAATTTGATTTTGCAATACCTTACCATTACTAATTAACAAACGGTGCATTGAGAATCTTAATCATTTCCTTTCCAGAGGAAAATTCTGAGAGATTTCTGTTGGAGTTATTCCCAGCTTGTTATCCAAAGGATTTTATGAAATTGAGAAGTCAGCTAAGTTCTGAGTTTGACTAAATTCTTTCCTGAAGAAGTTGAACAAGTTTTTCTTCTATAGAACCATCAGGGTTTTGATTTGTTTAATGTTCTAGCTAGCAACTTGTTGGAGTTTTGAATGTCTAAGTGATGTATATCCAGTAAACATCAAATCCAAATCTGGCTTCTTCCTATTCCCAGTTCATTTATATATTCTACGATGTCCAGACATAAAAAAGCAATCCTGAGATTGGCTTTGTTTTCTTTCTGATTGCTATCAAAATTTCACTTCTGGTGTTTCTTTAAGGAGAATTTATCTATAATTCACAACATGAAACTCAAGACTTCATCGCGCTTCGATTTTGGTTGTTGTTCCATCATTTATAGAAGCAGTACCTCCTCTAGCTGTTGACGAGTCTGAATCATCCTACTTTCTTCTGATAGTGAATGCAGGCTTGCTAGGAGACAGAAGGACTATTTCATAATCAACCATAAACACTATTGTTGACATTTTTGGTCGATCTGCTGGGGATTCTTGAACACATAAAAGGCCTATTTGAATGAATTTCAAAACATCATGAGTAGGGTATGACTTTCCTAATTCCAGATCCACCATCTCCAATGCTTTTCTTTCATTCCATAAGTCCCAAGCCTGGAAATAGAAGTTCAAGATATCTGGAAAAACTAGGGAGCCATTATCTGGAAACTTCTGCATTTCACTTACTTGAGCAATCAAATTCTGACTTTTATGATCATAGTAATCATTGTTTTTCCTGCCACTTGTGACCCGGGAGTACTAAGACCCCATATCTGAAGACATCTGATTTTTTTTTTAATGTAGTCCTTCCATTGCATATTCTGGAGACATCTGTCCACTACAGTCAAGCAAAGCATAAGAAGCTGTTAAGAACTTGTCCCATTTTTAATTTTTTTTAATTTTTTGATTAACGCAGGTGTTCGGGTCAGCTTGCGTACATCTTAACTAATTCCACGGGTCCTGAAGTTAACGACTATGTAAGTCTCTAGTAATCATCATATTAGCAACCATATAGTTTGAACCTGAGACTACAGGGGGAGCAAACTCTTTAATCCTAAGCTATTATCACTGGGTCACTTACTAGATGGTTAACTTGTCTCATTTTTTTTTATTAATGTAAGTATCCGGTCAGCTTGCATGTACCTCAACTAATTCCATGAGATTACTTCTTCCATTTTAAGTTTTATGTGAATGTGCGCTTCATATCAAGGTGATGATATAAACGAAAAATAAAATAAAATTGGACTTACCCAACCGAGCTACCATGTGTCTTCGTATCTCTAAACATGAAATGTCTCCTTGAAATCTTGCGTGGAAAAATCTTTATTATGTCTCTAGGTCCCTATGACTGTGACCAATTGGCTCTAGATCTCGTGACCACTTGTCACTAGGTTTCTATAACTATTTGTCGCCAAAAGTTTTAAGAAATTGGCAAATATTGAAAGGCATGCCCATATAAGAAATATTTTTGTGTATACACAAAGATAAACTCTTACATTATAAGTATTTCCCCCTTTTGTAGCAAGTTAAAGTCTTCTAAACAAGTATGTTTACAAGATTTAGGGGGTAATAGCTATGATCTAGTTAAACAAAAACTAGATTTCAAAAGTAAATCGAGTTTTAGCTCTGTAAACCAAGTCAGTTGTGCCGCACCTTAAAACTAGAGTCCACCTAGAATGTAGTTGTCTTAATTAGACATAAATCTTTATACGTAAACCTATCTCATTGTTAATTTTGATTTTTATCAAATGAATGCATATAACAAAATAATTTTTTTTTTTTTTTTTGTAGAGGTATTGTATATTGACAAGAGAAAGAGAGGTTATAGTAGCAAATTATTCTTTTTAAATGAAATTTAAATTATTGCACTTCCTATAATAGGATGAACTGTCTTAATCTACCTTCATGTCTTAAATATTTTACTAGGTATTTTTAACATTCTAATAATATTGACGCATGCATATTGACGCATAGAAACTTTGATCGATTTTATTAAAGATAAGTTTCAAATATAGAATTCACAATCTTTTTTTTTTTTTTTTGCTGCTAGAGAACTGACAACGAGGGGAAGGGCGAGCCATGCAACTAGCAGGTTTTGAATAAATTTCTGAAGTCAATAGTATTAATTTTAATCTCTGCTCATAAATTAATATTATATGAAGTTAAAGATATAAGAGCTAATAGCGACTCCTTCTAATCAGAAAAATCTAATCTGGAAAAAATCTTAACCAAATAAAGTCTAACTTCTAACTAGGAAAATCAAATTAAAACTCTAACTTAACTAGGAAAGAAATTCTAATCTAACTAGAAAAAAATAAAAATCAAATAGCTTTTACTGATGATCATGGTCAATTCTGGTTGACCATCAATCGTGGTTGATTGATCATAGACAATTATTATCTAATATGGCTGATCATGTTAGAAAATCTAGGAGATCAATTCTCAGATTTATACAGCAATCTTCGCCCCATTCACAATTTCAAGCAGTTGCAGGAAGAAAGAAAGAAATAAAGGGAAAAAACAATCTCCACATCCATTTGCACAAACACTTAATCCCATATAACAAAGAAAGCCAAGACCTCAAGACTGCTGAATTCTCTGTAATCACTTCCTTAATAAACTCTGCATATAACTTTATTAGAAGAGCTTATCGAGCATCCACAAGACTGATTGTCACCTGATTCACTGAAGAACTTGTGTCTATAGCAGGAAAACTGGGATCATTCTGACTTCTCGTGATTGAAAAGGTAGGTTGTGTTGGAGATGGAAGAGTTGTGTCAGTGCTCAACATGAAAATAATTTCGGACATTGTTGGCCTGTTTGCTGCACAATCTTGCACACACAAAAGACCAACATGAATGCACCGCACTACTTCTGAACTAGGACATGATTGCCTGATTGATAAGTCCATCATCTCCAAGGCGTTTCCATCTTTCCACAGATTCCATGTCTGCATCATTCACCATACTTTGGATTAAAATATGTCAGGACACAATAATTGCTTAATAGAAAAATGAGCTCAAGTTCTGCTTACATATCGTATCAAATTTGAGGACAGATCTTCTTTGAAAAAACCTATGTTCTTCCTACCACTAATGATCTCCAGAAGCAAGACTCCAAAACTGAAGACGTCGGATTTTACAGAGAAGAGGCCATCCAGAGCATACTCTGGTGACATGTATCCACTGTGGAGTGCAGCAAATAAAAGGAACTTCAGTTAGGAAACAATGTATGGCATAACTTCATAAGACGTTGATGTCTTGTGCTTACAATGTGCCGACGACTCTGTTTGTATTTGCTTGGTTTTGGTCCCCACAAAAGATCCTTGCAGTCCCGAAATCTGAAATTTTGGCATTCATCTCCCCATCTAGAAGAACATTGCTTGTTTTCAAGTCTCTATGGATGATTCTTAACCTAGAGTCCTGATGAAGATATAGGATCCCTCGAGCAATGCCCATTATGATTTCAAAGCGCTTTTCCCATTCCAGAGATGCTTTTCTTGACTGATCTGTTTAAAATTTTCGCAATCATTTCCATTAGAACATGCATTTGAGGAATTATATCAAGTCTGCTAGACAGTCTCAGAGACATACCAAAAATAAAGTAGTCCAGGCTTTTGTTAGGCATGTATTCATAGATCAGCATCTTTTCTTCTGCTTCAATGCAACAGCCAAGAAGTTTGACAAGATTTCTGTGCTGAAGTTTTGCAATTAACAAAACTTCATTCTTAAACTCATCTATTCCGTGTCCTGAGCTCTTCGATAGCCTTTTAATAGCTACCTCCTTTCCATTTGATAGCTTTCCCTGAAAGAAATTCATAAAGTGCTGGTTTACTTACTAGAAACTTTGTCCCATGTTCCATACATCTGGAGAGCACCATGAGGAAATGGTGTGAATTGTAATATAATTAATGGAGCTTTCCCTTATTCCAATTGAAAGAGAAATTACCTTGTAGACAGGGCCAAATCCACCTTCTCCAAGTTTTCTTTCAGAAGAAAAATTGTCTGTTGCAGCTCTGATGGTGCCTAGATCATAGAAGGTTATATTTAAATTCTCTTCGCACTCATGGGAGCTCGTAAGGTCCTCAGAGTTTGACATGCGATTTTCTGGATCCAATGATAGCAACTCACATCTCCTTCGCTTCTCTAGATGGCCTGACAAAATTAAAGAGCACTAGTGGAATTAACTGAAAAACTGGTTATTAGAATATATAGTTGTGGTAAATCAAGGAGATGGAGCTTAATTTCATGATGCAGATAGGTGTAATTAGCAAGAGATGGAGGTTAATTACTTTTTATGGTGCTGCCTAATACTGTGGTTTGTCTGCTGTAATTCAACAACTTGAAAAGGAATCCTACCTAAGAATCTTGTTTTCAGGATTTCTTACCTTTTCTCGCACGTTTCTTTCGAGAGTGAAGGTAAATTGACACAAAAAGAAGCAGCAACGCAATAGCAAACAAAACGATAACTCTAACTGTCCAATTCGTAGCCGTGGAGGATTTTGAGCTGTTCTTTGCATATGCAGCTGAAAAATATGATCATATCAGCTTATAGAAAAACTAATGTCAGCTGAAAATTTTAATCAGACCAAAGTTTTTGCACATCGATTACTAATTGCACTACTTACCAAGCTCCCCTGCCTCCACTCGCAGATGAAAGTCCTGTCCCTCATCAGTATATTGCTGCATGTCATTTAGCTCACCATACCAAGCTAAACAGCCTTGTCCCTCATTATTTATATCTAGACTAGCATATCCACTGCAATTACAGCTCCTCAAGCACTCCATTTCACACTCTTTCAAGCTCAAATTCGTGTAAGCGCGGGTCCTGGTAGCATCAGGAATCTTCACATTAGCTATCTTCAAGAACCCTTCTCCTGCACCCTTCCCACATTGGAATTTTCCCTTCTCTACACATCTAGAATGCCAATCATGAGGTGAAAGAGGTTCAAATCCTGGTAAGCATGAGCACTTTATCGCTTTGTTGAAGTTGCATATAGAATAAGAGCCACAGTTTGCGTAAACATCACATGAGCCATCAGGTTCAACCCAAAACAAAGCCCAATCCTGGCTATCTTCACGCCATGTGACTCGCTTAACTATGCCAGTAGGTTCTAGCACCATTGAAGAGAAAACAGAAGTGTTTCTTAGATAGAAAGTGATGTAAGTTCCTTGTTTGTTGCTGACAAAACTATAGTTGAGAAAACCAGCCTCATTGCTGAAGTCTGGATGATTGCTCTTGACCCCGGTTGATATATCAGGTGTACCACTCAGGCTCCTACCGTTCCATGGTCCACCTCGCCAATATGGAGTCTGATTCCTATACAAGAAGTACTGAGGTGAACCATTTGGGTTAAGCCCAAATGAGAAATCTCCAGGTGCCGGATCATCACTTGATTTCCATGAAGTTAGGAATTGATTTAAACCAGTTTCCCGGTTCAAGCCGAATCTCATTCCAGGCAAGATAGTATCAGTAGGGTAATCAAAGCTTTGCCATACAATGGATTCAGAGTTACCTGAGTTGTTCTTAACCACCAAAACAAGGTTGCCTGAAGGTAAGAGCTTGGCAGATGAGTTGGCATTTGGCATAGAAATGTTTGTGGACCAAAGAGGAGTCCTTCCTTTGCTATCAACAACAGCCAGATTTCCATCTGCAGCAATCTTGAAAATGCCAGCGGATTTCTTAAGTGGAATTTCTCTGTTGGCAACCCAAACAACAGTTTGTTTCGAGACCTTGTTGAACCATATTCCAACGTACCGGCTTGGAGAGTTGCCTGGACTAAAGAAGCCTAGTTTGAAATTTCCGATGGAGGATATGAGGGATTCATTTTTGCTATCTGAGATGAAGTGGGTTTGATTTATGATGTCAATTCCACAACAAGATGCGAATAGAATGGAAGCCATGAAAAGTACAATGGCATTGGAAAAGAGAGTTCTCTTGGTGTCCATGGAGGCATGGATGATTAGTGACAAGATTTTGGACAAACTCATATCCTAGGGTTGTCTTCCAGGGTAGATCACAATGCTTCTAGAAAAAGACATGGTTGAGCATTTATTACTTTTTGATAAGCCTCTACTACCACAATTTATGTCAACAAGCAGATGGTTTGGATCTTGTGAGACTCTTGGCTGGTCACATGCTAAACAGGCTATCTGCGTCTATTAAAGCCTCTGACTCATCATAGTACTACTGACTAATAAATCCTTTCTAGATCATGAGACTTAAAGCTAACGAAAAGCATTGCTGTTTCTAGTGAGTTTGAAAAATGGGTCACCAACTAATTTATTTTGTCACAGGTTATTGTTAAAAAAAGCTGTAGAGCATTTACCCCTTTATTTTTAAACACTGATAAAGCTGTAGAGCAATTCGTAAAACTTTGGCCATGAAGATATTTCATGAAATGATGCAAACTTTTCGTCCATGTCAAAACTTTTGTCTCTTTAGTCCCCTGGATCTCTTATTGTTTAAAAGCACCCTTCTGATGTTCCTTCAGAAGTCGGATTTGGCACTAAATTTTCTGGTTGTTGATTAAAAGCTAAAAAGCCTAGAGTTTCACTCCATTGATGCTGGAATGGAAACAACATCCATATCAACACAGTGTAAGGGGAAATGTTGGCAAAGTCATTAGCTTGTGTGTGGTCAAAACAACATAAAAAATGGAGTCTTTAAGGGAAAAAAAAAAGGTAAGCAATTTTGTGCAGAATAACATGAATAGGGGGAGAAAAAAACACTGCACAAACTTATCACTCGTTTTCTTTTCTCTCTCTCATACATCTCCAGAACATTCAGCCATATATATACAAAACATCAACATATCTTAGCCTTACATTTTTTCATCTTAATTCATCTTTTAATCAAACCCTAATTACTTTCACTTAACACAAGTTAACTAACCAAAGCCAAGGTTCAATACTTGTCACAATAACTTAACTAATTACAACATATTAGGGGTGATCATTTTTGGTTCGGTTCAGTTTTTATTTATAAAAACAACTGGTTCCAATCGACAGGCTTCGGTTTGGTTCGGTTTCGATTCGATTTTGGTTCGGTTTGATTATTTTATATTAAAAACTGAAAATTATATTGTTTTTTTGGGTTTTTTCGACTTTCTAATAGGTTTTTTCAGTTCGGTTTTTTTGGTGCGGTTCAATTTATTTCTTAACTAAATCTGTTCGATTTGGTTTTTTGATTTTATGCTTATGAAACCGAAACTGAACTGAACCGAATTTTTTTAAAATATTCTAATCGGTTTTTTTTCATGGTTCAGTTTTTTTAATTATTTTTTTTATTTTCTAGATTTAATCGGTTTTTTAATTTTTTTTGCTCATCTCTGCAATATATTAACCTTAACATTCTTCCCTATAATATGTTGAACTTGATCTCGTGCATTTCTTCACTTTGAAATTTATCATTAGCCAATGCTTTTGTAAGGATATCAATCACTTACTCCTCTGATTTGCATAACTCAATTTAGCCTCTCTTTCCTCGATTGCTTCATGAATAAAATGATATTTAAG
>Ga0325403_1006536_pt1 | contig 11105 bp, 7 predicted proteins | sample PopdelMetagenome_19_FD_205665 | JGI IMG/M metagenome (GOLD analysis project Ga0325403, IMG submission 205665) | Populus deltoides microbial communities from Bellville, Georgia, United States - Xylem-PdKOR-R4 | ecosystem: Host-associated > Plants > Phyllosphere > Stem > Wood/Secondary xylem...
AACAACCATTGTAAAAAGAAGTTGTAGAGTAGAGCATGATTAAGAAGGGACAAAAGGCTTTTTATTGGGAGAGAAATGTTTAAGAGCTCATAATAAAGGACATGCAAGGGTAGATAACAGAGTTAACTTGCAGGTTGGAGAAGAGAGACCTATAAGACCAAGACTAGGGGATTGATTATGGGTCACTACCCATCATTAAAAACTAGAGGCATGATCATAAGATATGGCCTCTTTATCAAGAAAGGAATAAGTATGGGTACTTTAGTTTTCATATAAAAATCCATGAGTTTATGTGAGCTTTATAAGTAGAGGATTTCATAAACTGGTTGAACGAAGTTTAAAGGATTTTTCAGTGCAAAGAGTTTTCTAAGTAGACATAAGTTAAGTTGATCATAATTAGACTGAAAAGCTAGGCATCTACCTAGTGAGAACAATTAAAAAAGATGCGGTAAAGACAAGGAAAGTCAAAAATCATTTATTGGGATAAAATTATGAGAAGACTTGTTATATTAACACAGACTTCCATCGGGTATTGAAGTCATTCATGAGAAGTCTCGTTGTGATTTATTTTGATAAAATTATGATTTATAGTCCCACTTTAAATTCTCATTTAGAGTATTTACGGGTTGTTTTTAACAATTTAAGAAATGATTGATTGTTTGTGAACTACGAGAAATGTAAGTCTTTACTAATAATGTTTCTTTTATGGGTTTTATTGTGTTTATTAATGGTGTTCAGGATGATCAATCCAAGATTTTTGTAATTATAGAGTGGTTAACTCCAATGAGTATTCATGATGTTTGGATCTTTCACAGACTTGCATCATTTTATAAGAAATCCATCTAAAACTTTAGTTATCTCACCGCACTCATTATTGAATGTCTAAAGAGAAGTACCTTTTGGTGTATAGATGAGGTCGAATCTAGCTTTTAGTTAGTGAAATAGAAGATGATTAGAGTGTTAGTATATATGCCTAATAGTCAATCGATTAGTTACACGTAGCATTGACTTTGTTCGTGTAAACATATTCAATTTTTAACAAAGGCTTTATTTATCTTTAATATTCATCAAATATTTGATTAATGAATATAAAGTAAAGATACAGTCTTAGGGAAAAAAATGATTTACAAAGAAAATTATAAAGTTGTTATAATTATAGGATTCTTATTGCATTAAAGTATTATTCGTGATCAATACTCTATAAAAAACATACATTAATTAGAGTTGTTGAGACTGATATATATTATGTTATTTTTTTTATTAAAAAGAAGCAATTGTTTTTATAAGTTAATGTATAAAGAATACCTAGAATTAATATGTATGTGCTTGTCAAATGACATGTATATTGAATTGATCAATATGAGAATTTCATATAGAGAGGATACATATGTCTATGGAAAAACTCTTGTTACGATTATGTAAGTAATCTTTATACTTGATATTACTAAGTTATCTTATATAAGAAATGTTATGCTTTGATCCTGACCATATGTTGTTCTAATTAAGGGTAACAAAAAAACAGATATTAAATATAATATGAATTATATGAAGGTATTTGAGTGGTCAAGAGAGGATTCATCACCTTAGGTGAATTAGAAAAAATGTTCCATATATTCTCAAATAGTATTGATTGTAAATCATTGCCCAAAAATGGAATGAGATTTGAAAAGAGTTTTAAATCTTATTCAAAAAATTAATAACTATGGTATTGAAAATAAACATGATTTGAAAGAATAGACACACTCCATGTTATAATGTCTAAATCAAAATATTATTACACTAAGAAACTCATTAGTGAAAATATCAAGTTAAACCACTTATGTATTTCCTACTATTTGGGGGATCATGATAGATTGTTAGACATTGTATTTAATCTTTAAATATAAATCAATCAATTGTTGAGTTGATAATAAATCAATTTATTTAATCTTATTTTATTTAGGATTGTGATTTATATTTAGACTAATTTATTAGGAAACCTAATGAGTCACACACATAAGAATCATTGGCCATAGATTAAACTGTGATGATTAATCAAGTGTGACTTGATTGTAAATAAGTTTCAGAAATTAAGACTAAAATGTAATTAATATAGGAAATTACAATTCTAGACCTAAAAAAGATCAAGTACGGACTTGATTGAATTAAAAAAAAATTTTCCTGAAATAATATATGTAATATTATTCAGGGATAAATTAATATTTTATCATTTATATGATTTTCAAGTTTTCCTATAAATAAAATTTTGGACCTTTTATTTTTTATACAATACATAAAAAAAGAAAAACCTGTGTAATTATAGAACACCTAAAAAACACAAAATAAAAGAGTTAGCACTTAAATACATAATAATCTCTCTATCTTAAAAGAGTATAAGAGATTTTCCACTGAAAGTTTGTATGGATTTTCGTTAGAGGCTGGATATTTGAACGACTTGTGGCTTGTGATAACCCAGTCATGAAGTAATTATTCTATCCCAAATAAGCCTTATCTAATGTTGGGTTGTATACTCTATTACCGGTTTCTGATGCTCTATGGCTAGATGTTAGTATAGATTTTATGTTGCACTTACCTTATACCTAACGAGCCATAGGTTCTATTTTTATTATTATAGATAGGTTCTGGAAGATGGCCTATCTCATAGCTTGTTAAAAGACCATGGATGTATCCCGAATAACCTAATTTTACTTCAGCGAGGAGGTTTGTTTACATGGCATTCCTAGTCCATCACTTCAGATATAAATGTGAAGTTTATGAGTAATTCCTATAAGAGGTTATAGGAAAAAGATGGAAACTCAACTGAACTTTAACAATACTTATCATTCTTAAATAGATAGGCAGAGGTTAATTGTAGACTTAGAAACTTGATGTGAAGTTTAGTAGAAGACAAGCCAAATCGGTGGGATATAACATTGTTGCAAGTAGAGTTTACTTATAATAGATCTCAGAATTAGACTACACAACTAAGTTCATTTAATATTATTTATAGAAAGAATTCTTCTAGAATGCTAGAGTTATCACATTTTCCTCATATCGGACGATTGAGCGTCCAAGTTGAAGGTATGACATATTACTTGTATGGTGTTCATGAGTAGGTCAAGAAGACAATTGCCGACATTAATGCTAAGTATAAGGCCCTGATTGATACTCATTATAAGATAGTAGCATTTAAGGTAGGTGATTTAGTATGAGCAATCCTTCAAGTTAAAGGTATGGCATATTACTTGTATGGTGTTAATAAACAGGTCAAGAAGACAACCATTAATATTAATGCTAAGTATAAGGCCCTGACTGATACTCATTATAGGAGAGTGGTGTTTGAGGTTGGTGATATAGTATGAGCAATTCTTACTCGTGACAAGGTTCTAATTAGTAAGTACAACAAGTTGAAGGAAAGAAAGATAAGCATTTGTGAGGTGTTGTAGAAAATAAATGACAATGCTTATAAACTTTGCCTTCTCAATCATCTGAAGACTTCTGATGTCTTTAATGTTCAACACTTGACATCTTATTTAAATGAAGAACATAACTTGAGGATGAGTTCTCTCCAACCGAGGAAGAATGATGCACTTGAGCTTATGGAAATTAAAGATTTTTAGCATCTGAGTTAGGATATGTCATAAATGGATGGGGATTTGCCATAGATGGACTATATGGATGGTCTAACAAATGTTTTTACAAACCAATAAGATATCTGGTCACGCCAAACCAAGATGGTGGCTTTAAATAGCGATAACAGGAGATTCATCATTGAATCGGGCTTAGATTTTTTCATGTGATTCTATAGGTGATTTTCTTATTGATAAACATTCTATCATTCAATAGACCATTAGATCTTTTAAAATTAGATTTAGAAGTTGTTGTTTGGGCCAATTTTGTTAATCTTCTTAGGTTTTTTTTTTTTGGATTTATTGTTTTATTTTAGATTTTGTGTCAATTTCTTTGATGCTTTTGAATTTTCATTTATTTCTTAGTAGATATATGAGTTTATGACCTATTTAAAATTCTTATGAACATCTAAGTAGGCAACACCACTAAGATAATAAAATAATGGATATAGAATTCATATTTATAACCTTCTTCACTTTTTTTTCGAAGTTGTTTTTGTCCCCGTAACTTCCCGCCTACATCACCTAACTTGGGTGTTCGCTTTCAGCACTCTAAAGTTAAGACAACAAAGGTTAAAAAGGACAAGGTTGGATATCAAAGAAGAACATGGTGGATGCAATAAGTGCATGGCTTAGCCTAATTGTATTTGTACTTCTAAGAGCACACTGACGTGCAAGCCACAAACAAACACGATATCTTTACTTGGATGCTCTGATAGCAATGCTGGAAAAAGAACGAAAAAAAAAAGAAAAAAGAGGCTGCGCCAAAAAGAGTAAAGGAGCTCTGCAACTTTGTACAATAGTCGTTGCAGGGCAAACAAAAAAGTTTGCTTGCTTTGCTAATATTTCGGAGATCTAACTTTTTGTCATGAAGTGCCTTCTGATAAATCTACCTACATGGGAGTCCCAAATCTTAACACAGGTACAGTCAAAGTTTTGAGGATAATCTGAATGAATATTGCTTGTGATTTTTATCAATCATTTCGTGCATATTAAGTTGTAGGGAGAAGGCGATCAAGGGTTTATAATCCTAGCTTAATTAGCTTGATTGGCACTGATCAGAAGGGAATTATATACGCAAGTTCTCCAAACTAAGAGCCTATCTAGTTTACTGAGTGCTGCTAATTCAGGCCTACTCAATAATTCAAAATTGCTTACTGCTAGGTATAGCAATCAATTGTCACACAAGTGCCGACCTCCATTGGGTCTATAAACAAGCTGGTTTACGAGGAAAACCAACCAACACCAAGATATATAGGCCGGATTCAGCTGATTTCTACGGGGACTGCCATGCATGTGACGAGGTGTAGTTACGTATTCAGCTATATATGCCACTCCACCATGGCACTGCCTTAAATGACTGTAAACGGTAGAAATTGGAAAGCTACCCCATATATTTAACTTTATTTCATGTTTCTAGATGACCAGTTTAAAGAACTGATCATGCATGTGTTTGACCAGCCTGATGAATTGATTTGTGATAGTACTAGTTATTTAATGTTTGATTTAACTACTACTATACTGAACAAAGAATTTTGACACATTTGATTTTGTATGCTTGTCCTTGTGTAAATTAAACATAAAGCAGCAAAAGTCATCGTTGTTGCTTCGCCAGTGGGGTATGTTTTCAAAGGTAAGGGATGCAGTTCCATGAAATAATACATGGAATAAGATGGCTGTTTATTTAACATGAAGACAACAGTCTTATCAATACCCAAAACGCTAGTGTTATAAAGAGTTCAACAGGCAGCTTGAATACAAAATCATTCCTGATAGAAACTACCTAAACATTCAAATGGTGGTTGTAAGATAGTTGGAGAAGCCATGCGTTGATCAGCCTTCTTCTTGGATTAAACTGCTGATAAGCTTAACAAGTCCAAATAATGACATGGAGCCTGTAAAAGCATAACCTGCAATTAACATTGCTTTAAACAGCTAAATAGCAAAATTAACTTGTCACTGAACAGCAGAGCAGGCACATGAAGAGAATTGATGCCGGTGAAGAAACTGTGCCTTTGAATTTGTAATTAAACAGCGAAATAGTTCTTATGATTGTTTTCTCGCTAAATCCTAGCGTGCATTAACGTGGGACAACAATGCTGGATGTAAGATTGCAAGAGAATCTGAAATTTATACACCCTTCCTTGTTCGAGGTAGGCTGCAAAAGAAGCTCAACTTCCTGTCTTTCATTCTGGCATACACACCATCACTTTGCAATTTAAAATATATGGTAAATGACAGCCCACACATATCCCAATATGTCTTCTAATTGGGCGAGGCGGTTAAACCAGGGATCCAAGACCTTGGCCAGGTCAGGCAGGCTCCAGACCCAACATCTATGGTTTAAAATTGTATAATTATAGGCGACTACTTGCCTGGTCTGATATGACTAAAATTTAGTACCTTGACTTGATCGAGTTAGTGGATTCTTCAGATGCCAGCCTTGCAAAAAAAAATATAAAAAAAGATTTGCATTCTGATAGATATCCCTACAGAACTAAAGATACATCCATCTTTTGTTATGTTTCAATGATTATTGTTGCAAGGAAGGCAACCACAAGAAGTGTGGCCAGAAAATTGCATGTTATGTCTGTCTATGATTATCTTCTGTGCTTGTACACTAGCCCTTTGAGTCTGCTCAGTGTGCCGGTGGTGAGCTGCTGCTCTCCATTCTTCAGCTTTTCTGTGCACTACTGCCATCCTCTTCATCAACTTCTCTTCTAGATTTGATCTCATTTTCTGTATTTTCACCTGGAAAAATCATTTTGACAAGAAAAGATTTTCAATTATAGACTACACCATTGACAGAAACCAGCCATTGTTGGTACACTATCGAAATCAAAAGAATGCATGGCCCCAAAACTAGTAAGGTGACAAGCAAAAGTGCATAGAAAATTAATGGGTTTCTCATTAGAATTACGTTTTGTTATATTTTCCAATTGGAAATCAGTGGCCCTCTGTGCGCCCCACCTCCTACCAATTTCGTACTAAACTCCGGCGCACATTGCAAAGTGTGAATGCAAGGCACGAAAAGTAGAGCATGGAGGAGTGCTGCCTTCGTTAATTGTGTACTTGGGCATTATTTTATTGATATGAACTAAAAACTACGCCTTCCAAGCATAAGGTAGCCAAAGTTCAAGTGAATATTCCAATTCACTGTGAACTTCAAAACGATAGATATCCACTTGGGCTAAAAAATTTACAACAAAGACTACAGAATTATTTATTCAAACAATGATGACTTCTAGTTTTCTTCTTAGTTGTTTAATCTTGAAGCATGTAGTTAAGAATATACGGAACCAAAGAAGACACACTAAACGAGGTGGACCAGTCAAGAAAACAAAAAGAAGAGAGGTGTCAAAGAGCTGCGAGGGACTCGAGGCGACTAAGCCAACAATAAGTCCGACAAAACCCTCCAACTATAGTAAACATTTGGTAGATATGCCCCAGCATGAATTGATAGACATGGATAATCTGTACATACTCTTAACACCAAGGGTAACTTAGATCATCTTCACTTAATTTCTAATACCAAAATACAACTACTTCGCATGGCTTGTTCCATCCCAACTATGAGGATTTCAACAAGTTGCTAGTTTGCCTATGATTACTATTGCTATTAGCAACAAAGTGGAGTATTATTGGGCAGAAACTTTAAGGAAAAGCGCCAGTAGCAAAACAAAGGAGACGACTATTGCAAAGAAAAGTACTGAGACTTTATATTCTCATGTTCGATTGTCCATGGTGCTTGATTATTCATCAAAGAAAGAAAAGCATGAAACAACTAAAATGAATCAGACAGATGACGAATGTACCTCGAGCTTTCTTGATTGCGCTTCTGCTTTTGCGCTTTCCAGGTTAACCCAAGCTTGAATTTTCGCCTCCTCTCTCTGATACCTGTATCTTAAATTACAATTGATAACTCTCTAAAAAAACAAATCAACTGCTAAATGCTGAAAAATCTGTGAGCTCATATTATTACCTAAGGCAGCACTTTGTCTTTTCCTCTTCTTCCCATGCAGCAGCTCTTGAGTCTGAAACACTTTTCTGAGATACAATGCCTGTTTCAAAATGTCTCAGGCTCTTTGATATTTCCTCTTCTTCCTCTTCCCTTGAGCTCCAATTTGATGTTACAGAACCATATTGCGTCCCAAGATGTAACTTAGCCAAATGACATTCTTGCAGCTGTGAAATATCAATAGAATTATTGCCACTGCCCGAGTTCCCTAATGCCAATGGGCCTGACCTACTGGCAGGTGTGTTATGACGAGCAGGCGATGAACTCTTGAATGGGGTGTGGCACCTAGAATTCATGGAACTGCCTAGTGGAGTCATCTCTGTCCCGACATCTCTGTGTTTCACCTCATGAATTATTTCAGTGCCGGCATCTTTCATGCTTTCATTGTCTAAGTTTCTAAAGAGAAAACCTTCTTTCGATGGCCCTGAATATATAAAACTTGGTAAAACCGGCTCCACCTCGCTTGTGAATTTATCTACAATCATTATCAAACTTCAAATAAGTACTCGTTCCATTTGATTGAGATGAATCCAAGTTGTGAACATAATTTAACTGGTCAAGAATTGGATAGTAAATACAAACTCAATAAGAAAGGGCATTCTAAATGGAACTGTGAAGATTTTGCACAATGATTTTATACATATTAATTGGACTTGTTATGCAGACTTCATGAAGCTACAATATAACATGAGCGAGGTAAAGTACTACCATTTAGAAGAATCGACTCACTCCTTTGGTTTCACAGTAAAGGGGAAAAAGCAAAGCAACAAAAACTCTGTATCATTTTTTCCCCAGCAAAACAACGATTTGCATATAATTTCATACCAGTCCATATTCTGTTGCTTTTCTCAAATTCTGGGCAGCTTAATTCTAAGTTGAATAACATTGTCCACATTACTTAATTTGCTGCAGCAACAAAAACTCCGATAAACAAGCACAGTCAAACAGCAGTGTATAGTTGAAGTGGACCAGGAAGTTAAACAGTGGAGAGAAAAGTTCGAGTCTATGTTGAGCTTTTAAAAGATAGGTGAATAATAATAGTGGGCAAAAAATGGACAATGAGAAGTAAACGCCAAATGGGTCATCGAGGTTCCATTAAAGCTGAAATGAAGATAAATCCTACCTTTTAGAAGCATATCAGCAGAAACAGAAGTCCCATTAAAAGCTGCGGCTGAGTTATGTTGGTCCAAAGCCACTGACCCTTGAAAGCTGGTACTAACTTTTGGTGCTTTCTCCTCCGTAACCCTTGATTTCTCCGCAAATACCTCTATTTGCTGCTTAAAATTATCACATTGTTTGTGAATCTTTGAAGACTCTGGTGATGGCTTTATGACATGAGCAGGAGACTCGTGGCAAGAACTGCTTATCAGCCACTTCTCTGCATCATCCCACTTGGATGGAAAGCTCTTTTTTGCAAGATTACCAACACTGAAGCTAAATACTGGCCTACCAGGAGTAGGAGGAGCTTCTACTCTTCTCTGTGTAACTGAGTTCACTCCCTCTGTTCTCCTTGGAACTGAAACTTCAAGAAATCCTCTGCATTCGGCACTGCTATTTGCCATTGGAAATGATTTGACAAACTCGGATGTCTCCTTGAGATTGAGCTTGCACAGTGGATCTTGAAAGGAGTCTGCAAATGGATTTTCCTTAACCTTCACATAGAAGCTTGTGCTGGTCTTGGTCTCCAATGCTGGTTCCTAAAATCACAAACACACCCCCACAACACAACAAGCCAACATGTTATCAGCACCGAAAATCTCAAAACCCAAATGAGACATAAAAAGACAATAAGAGAAGAAAAACAAATTATGTGAATTCTTATACCCCATTAGGAACAAAAACAGGAGGAGGTTGAAAGTATTTTGGAGCAGTGAGATCCATGGTTGTGAGGAAGGTCACTGAAATGTTCTCGATTTAAAACAAGTAGAGGAACCTTCTGGACTAGTTTCTGGTGAAGTTTATACCTTAGGTCTAGTAGTCCCTAGTGAGAGGTTTGGTTACAGGCATGTGCCTCATTTTGATGTAAAGCACAAGTGATGAGAGAAAGAGAGGAAGCAGTTGAACAGTGAAGCTGAAGAGGGAAACAGCATTGACTACCCGAGAATCATGGTCTAAAAAAGGCTACTGTTACACTCAAAATTGACCCCACATGTGATATAACAACTTAGACAGTAATGCTACAGTGTTCTTTCTGAAAAAAACAAAAGAAAAGAAAAGGAGACCACCAGTATACATCACAGTTACATTACATGCATGCATAGTTCAAAGTTCAAACTCTATATAATCTGAGGAAGGAGACGAAATAGTACTTCATGAAAAGAAGTGTTGGAGGGGCTTTGAGGGGTGCAAAACAATTTTCTGTTCATCTTTTTGGATTTGTTCATTTTTTTATCCCTCTGCTAGTGTGTAACAGTGTCTCACCTGTTCCACGACAGGAAAAAGCTTTAAAGATAACCTTTTCCTTTCCATTCTTTCCGTGAACCTGGAAATGGGTCTCACCAACGAGGGCTAAACCCGATCCATACAAGGATGGCCCAGGAACAGAAATCAAGCTCTAATGAGATATAAAACGGGCCCTAGTAATTGATTATTCTGATATTCTTAAAAAGTTCTCTTCTGGTAGAATTCTTTTAGTTCATCACACATAGTAGAATCGGTTAAGGCTATTCTGGACCCCAATACATGGAGTTGGAGGAGCAGGCCATGTATGTTTGTGTGCTGGCAAGTGTTCACCTAGCTGCAAGGTCGAGGCTTAAGGACACACATATTCCACTCATCATGCATCATGATTCATGAACGATCTTATTCACGTACAACTGTGGGTGAATAACTGAATATAGTTAAAGCTCAGGGTACCAAATGTTCTTGCAATAAAAAATACAAATAAGATTTTACATTTGGCAAATTATGGGCAAAGCTTATAAATGTGTTTCGGCAGAAATAGTGAAGAGAGGGAAGAGACAGAGAAGGGGTGAGGAAATTTTGAAGTATACAGATGCTGTTTTTACTGCATCGCGACACAATGCAGATTGCACAGTGCAAACTTCAAAATTTTAATTTTTTTTTTAAGTTCTTAGAAAAGTTCAATTTGTTGTCTAAATCTTTTATGTTTCTTTTTATCCTTTTTAGTCTTGTTTCAATTCTAAAACTTTATTTTTCTTGTTTAAATCCATGATTATTGAAAAGATTTTAATTTAGTTCTTGAATTTTATGCAAAAGTTCAATTTAGTTTCCAAAGTTTTTTATTTTGACATTTTTATCCCTTTAATTTTAAGTGTCTACGTTTTGATCCTACAACTTCATTTTTAATTAGGTAAAAAAGTTCAATTTAATCCTTTTTCCTAGTTTTATATTTTTTTTATTTATATAGTTTTAGGTATTTATGTTTCAGAATCAAAAAGTTCAAGTAATTAAAATTTTGAAGAAAAAAATGTATATCTTTGGTCAAAATTCTCATTTCTTATTTTTGTGTTTTTTTT
>Ga0325403_1006539_pt1 | contig 11102 bp, 3 predicted proteins | sample PopdelMetagenome_19_FD_205665 | JGI IMG/M metagenome (GOLD analysis project Ga0325403, IMG submission 205665) | Populus deltoides microbial communities from Bellville, Georgia, United States - Xylem-PdKOR-R4 | ecosystem: Host-associated > Plants > Phyllosphere > Stem > Wood/Secondary xylem...
TTTTTTTATATATAAAAAAACAAACAAACCTTGAACTATCTTGTAAACTTAAGATAAATTCATTTTTTACCTTGAAAATTTATAGATCTCGATATTCTTTTTTCAGCATCTTCAAAGGGAAAAATAACATTTATGAAACTCTTTTTATTTAAGATAAATCAATTATCATCTGTTTGAGAGTGTAGTAGTTGTTGTTTTTTATTTCAAAATACATTAAAATGATATTTTTTTATTTTTTAAAAATTATTTTTGAGATCAGCGTATCAAAACGATCCAAAACATAAAAAAATCAATTAAAAAAATTTAAATTTTTTGTACCTGCATTTCCAAACACATAATAAGACTAGTATCAACTCCAAACTCTATCTCTCTTTCTCGTATTTTTTTTAATAATTTTATTTTTATTATCCCAATTTTCAAAGAGAAGCATAAAAAATAAAATTTAATATTAAAATATATAACTTTAAAACAATACGGATCAAATAATAAATAATTAGAACTTCAAAAACCAAACTGAAACTTTCCACCGCTTTGAATAGTGAAAATGAAAAGTGTTTTTTTAAAAAATTAATTATAATTATTTTTTTATTTTTACCTAAAATTTATTTTTATAATATTAATCTGAATATTTCCAGACATTTCACATACTTCAGACATTTCACATACTTCAGAGCAAGAAAAGAAAAATAAACATCAACATGTAAAAAATACCAGCATAACTTGAATGATGTAATAGGGAAGAAAAAAAAGAAGACTGCAGCTCTCCTCAAACAGTGTCGTCACCATTAGTTTGTGTCTCTGTGTTACCGTGTCCGAAAGTAAAACAACAATAAGCAACAGCATGCAAAGAAAAGCAAATCATAACATATAAAATAATGTCCGCATAAGTTATGAAATAACAAAAACAAAGTCAATGACTGCAATACAAAAAAGAAAACTGCGCTGTTGTTTGAACAATGCTGTCGACGGTAGCTGTCGTTTGCTTAAAGGATATTTAGAAATGGAGTAATAATTATTTTTTGAAATAAATTTTTATTAAAAAATATATTAAAATAATATTTATTTTATTTTTTAATATTAGATTCTCTAAGAATTGATTTTTATGATTTTTTAAATTTATTTTATATAAGTTTATCTTGGTATTAAGATCTGGTTCGTGGGTTTGGCAGATTAACTCGATTTATCTGTTTTGATTTTTTTTAATTTTATTATTTAATAAATTAATATTTTAATTATTTTTTTTTCAAATTCACATCCAATATTAGATTTTTAAAAATTGAATTTCATAATTTTTTTCAGTTTGCTTTTTGTGTAGTTGACCTGATTTCATGAATTTGTTTTTCCAATATTAAACATTGAATATGTTAGAAATGGATTTTCATCATTTCATTATTTATTTTTTATTAGGTTACTTCGATCTCCTAATTTAAATTACAAGTTTGACAAATTAACCTTAATTATCATGAATAATTGTTTTGTTTTTTTTATTAATTTAATATGTATTCAAGTATGTTAAATAATATATTTATCTTATTTTATTTATTAAGTGTAGAATAATATTTTTAGTTTAACTTATATATAAGCTCTTTGTATTTAGATTAAATTAAGAACTTTAATACAAATCAATTCAGGAGAATTCTAGCCTCCTTTTCTTTAATGTTTGTATTTATTTTTGTGTTAATTAAATTATTTTAATAGAATTGATTATGAATCGACATTTATAATTTATTTTAATATAATTAATACAATCTTATTATCTGGATTGTAAATTTAATAAATTAATTCAAATTGATTTAATATCTTTTAAAAAATATCACTCAATATTTTACAGTGTCAATATTTTAAAAATATATAATGAAATATTCATCGTATTTGATTCGTGCTTATAAATTTTTTATTATAAAACATACTAGCAACATTTAATTTATTTATTTCTACATTAAAAAAAATTGATCCTGCTGGCAGCATAATGCGGGTGAATGATATAATTTATCTTTATGAATTCGTAGTCTGGTCTAGAATAAGAGTGTGTTTGGCAATATGGTTGCGGTTGTTTTTTAAATAGCTTTTTATGCCAAAATACATGTTAAAGATGTTTTTTTATTTTTTTAAAATCATTTTGGATATCAACACATCAAAATAATTTAAAAACACTAAAAATATATTAATTTAAAGTTAATAAAAAAAAAAAATTTAAATTTTATAAAAAATACTTTTAAAATATAGAAATAAACAGGCCCGAATGCCTTGCAGTGAGTCAGAGGACCTTTGGACGTTTTATAGTCTCCTGGTGCTCTCCATTTAAATTCCCCCGTTCGTATTGGCGTGCTCGAAAAGCTTGGCGGAAAGCAATAGAACTTCACGGGATGAGTGTTTTTCAATCGAAAGGTGCTGTTTTTTTAATCGATGCAGTTTAAAATATTTTTTATTTTAAAATAAATTAAAATAGTTTTATTATAATTTTTTAAAAATATATTTTTAACAATCAAAATAAAAGTCTTTTGTTTTTATATTTTAATATATTTTCTAATAAAATAATTCTCTTGAAACAATTACTATGCCCTCTCAATTTTTCATGTGTGTTTGATAGTGTGGTAACGGTTGTTTTTCAAATAGTTTTTCGTGCCGAAATACATGTCAATGATGTTTTTTTATTTTTTAAAAATTATTTTTGACATTAACACATTAAAACGATTCAAAAAATACAAACTATATTTAATTTTAACAAAAAAAAATTTAAAATTTAATAAAATACAGTTATAAACACAATGCTAAACGGTTTCTTCATCAGTTGGAAACAGATTATTTGTAAAGTCAATATCGTGCCCGAAAAGCTTCTTAAATAAATCAATAAGAAAAAAAAAAACTCTTTAAAACCCCACTCTTTCGAAAACGACGACGTCATTTGGTCACCTAATGCTCTCCACGTCTCCATTTAAATTCACCTTTTGTTCTAAAGTTCAAAAGACACGAAATTCCTCCCCCCCTCTTGAAATGGCAAATAAGCTCAAAGTAGACGAGCTTCGAGCCGAACTCGCTAAACGTGGACTCGATGCCACCGGAACCAAGCCTTCCCTGGTTTTACCCCGTTCCCCTTCTCCTCAAGTTCATACATTTTGTCAAACACAAAGAAATAGTAGAATTGTTTTATTTTTTGCAGGTGCGGAGACTGGAATCGGCACTCGAGCAAGAAAACAAGCAGTCAGAAGTGGACTCGGTCGATGGTGGAGGTAGAAGTAACAACAAAAGAGAAAGGGAGTCTGAAGATGGAGGAGGAGATTCCAATAACGGGACAGAGAAAATCAAGGCTATTGAAAAGTTTCGGGACATGAATGTCAAGCAATTACGCGAACAGGCCAGTCTCCTTGGAGTTTCCACTGCCGGAACCAAGAGACAATTAATTGACAGGCTCTGCAACGCTGAACCAGACAATCACCATTCACTTCAACGTTCTATTCGAAACTTAACTTTTATTTATTAATTTTGTACTCGGTTTTATTAGGAGTTATTAGACATTGTTTATGTTTGTGGGTTTAAATTCTTATTAATTTCTGTTTCTGAAATTGGGATTTTTTTTTAAATGATTGTGGTGCCAGCAAAAGAAGAAGAGCAGGAACAGGGTGAAAAGGAAAAGGAGAAAATTGTAACTGCAACGAGAAAGGGCTCGGCGGTGCTAGATCAGTTTCTTTCTGATCAGATAAAGTCAGAGTATCATGTTTTGCAAATAGTGAGTCTTGTAGCAGTTTTTATTAGGATCACTTAATAGCAATTGTGAGGATTAGTACCATCGGTTGAAATGGTTTTCTTAGTGTCTTGCTGGCAACGAATTGAGCTTCTCTCTGTTTTTTTTTCTCCCATCTTTTTGGGCGATGATGCAGGGTGATGATGTCTATGATGCCATGCTGAATCAGACAAATGTTGGGGACAACAACAACAAGTTCTATGTGATTCAACTTCTTGGCAAGCTTTCACTTCCGCCCATGTTGTTATTTAAATTGCCATTCCTTCGTTTTCGAGGAACTTTATATTTGCTATAGCTGAAAATTCTCTCAAATTAGCTCTCGTGCTCAACTTAAGTGAATTAACTCCGAAGGATCTCCTTTTTCACTGTTTTTTTTTTTTTTTGGCATATGTGATGGAAAATAGCAGTGGAAAATTCTTGTTTAAATCTTAAGTTGCATGGCTTTAGTGCTCCACAAGCAGAAAGTGATACATGACAATAACCATTATTAATTTCAGATGCTTTGCGCTGGTTTTGCTAATATCCTGCTCCTTTTTCCCCTTTTCTTTTACATGAAAATCTGTTTGCAGAATCTGATGGTGGTGGTAGATATATGGTCTATAACAGATGGGGTAGGGTTGGGGTGAATGGTCAAGTTAAGCTATTTGGTCCCTACACTTCACGAGATCCAGCTATTTCTGAGTTTGAACGGAAGTTCTACGCCAAGACAAAGAACGATTGGTCCAAGCGAAAGGAGTTCATATGTTACCCAAAGTGCTATGCTTTGTTGGAAATGGACTACAGTGAGCAGGAAAAAGAGCCAGTTGTGAGTTGCATCCATACTCTATATTCACCTCTTTTCAGCTAGTGCAATTGTAATATATTTTGGTGATTACAGCATTGAAACAACCATCTTTCTCTTGAGGAAGAAAGGTGGCAATAGAGAAGAGTAAGAAAATGTGAAACAGGAAAACAAGACAAACCTTGTTAGCGGAAAGGCAATAATTCTGAATCTTGTTTGCTATAGTAACCAATGTGAAACAGGAAAACAAGACAAACCTTGTTAGCGGAAAGGCAATAATTCTGAATCTTGTTTGCTATAGTAACCAATCTTGGTTTCTTGAGTTCTCTGATGGAGAGGGATGTCAAATTTAACGAGGAATTTAAGTGGGTGAGACATGGGTGCTCCAGATTTCACCCTAATAATGAACTTTGCATGCCATGTAGTCCACTGCTCTTGAGATACAATTGTTCTGTTTTCAGGTTGAAGAAAAGCCTGACTCTGCTATAGCAATTCAACCTCGGGAGACACAACTTGAGTCACGTATTGCCAAATTTATCTCTCTTATATGTGATGTTAGTATGATGAAGCAGCAAATGATGGAAATAGGTTGGTTATTCGATCTTTCAATAAAATCCAAAAGTAAAGCATTGGTAGTACTTCATTGGTGGTTCTTTCATTCTGAATTATTTACTCCAGTTCTATATGCCTTTTTTGTTTTTTTAGTTTATCACAACATCTCCTGAAAGTCACTATCGTATGTTATTTGTCTTATCTTTCAGGATACAATGCAAATAAATTGCCACTTGGTAAATTAAGCAAGTCAACTATATTAAAGGTGAGTGTTTGATCCATGGATGGTGCTTGATTTCATGACATTTTAACATAATCTGCTAGTTAGTGCTCGTGATTCATGAATTATAAGATACAACTGCAATGATTAACTATCTAGAAGACATGCTTTAAGTTACTATTACACAGAGTGATATCACAGTTCACGAGAACTATAAATACTTTTTGTTGATGAATCAACATAAAACTAATTTCAGACTGTCCTGCTTTAGATGTTAGAGCAGCATGGGATGCAAATTTTTCTTATGATGTTAAGCCTTTTTTCCGCCCTTTTCAGAGCTCTTGTTTCTACTGACATGAGCATCGAAGATAATGTAGATGCAGTTTCCAGCAATAACATTTCTTGTTTTGGAGTTCAAGAGTTCTGGATAAGATGAATAACTATAACTCATAGTTAGTTGACTTCAATTTGGTTTTTTTTGGGTCCTGCCTAGCTATTGTATATCAGAATCTGTCTGATGAACCAAGGATGGAGTCAATGCAGATACTGGCTACTGTGTTTTTTAGTTTTTCAATTGTATGATGCACAACATGGTATCTTTTCTCTGTTTTGTTTTTTTAAATGTTCCATGGAATATCTAACCAATTAATTTTCTTTGAATTTATTTAGGGTTATGATGTTTTGAAGAGGATTTCTGATGTAATTGGAACAGCAGATATGTTAAAACTTGAACAACTAAGCGGGTAAGTACAAGCACATGGGTTGCATCATTCACTCTGTGTGTGTGTGTGTTTCTTTATTTATTTATTTTTACGTTAAGATGCTGGACTCTGGCTTGGAAGAAGTTTGGGAAACTTTGATCTTTGATGGACGTAATTTATTGCAGAGAATTTTACACTGTCATTCCTCATGATTTTGGATTTAAAAAAATGCGTGAGTCTCTCTCTTTCTGGAATGTTCATTAAACCATAGACTAATAAGTATTATGGATGTGGTGACTGGTGTTCTTTATCTTCTTTTCTGAAAAGCTCTAAGTAGTACGATATTTTGATTATGGCAGGAGAGTTTGTTATTGATACTCCTCAGAAGTTAAAATGCAAGCTGGAAATGGTAATTCCTTTTTTTCTTTTCTTTTTTTAACTCAAGCATCCGTTAGGTTTGTTAGTATGCCTGCAGTCGGCTGATAAGTCATTATATTTGCTGTCTTCCTTGGTAGTACTCTTAAAGGATTTGTGGTGATATTGATACCATCTATCACGCTAATAGATATATTATCTTGACTAAAGCCTATCGGTGAGGTTCTGTATGGAAATTAATTTTTTTTCTTTAAATTATAAAATGCACTCCTCAGCTCCCTGTTCATAATTGTAGGTTGAAGCCCTAGGCGAGATTCAAGTTGCAACAAAGTTGTTGGAGGAAGAACCTGGAATGCAGGTATCTTTTAGGCCTTCTTCATTAATGCTCTCAGTTCCTGGAAATGCTTTGTGTTTTGCAAAATTTTCTGAATTTCAATTTGAATGTAATAATAATCTTAGTAATATATGAAAATAGAAAGCGATCCAAACTTGTTCCCTTTTTCAGTTTATAATAACAGTCAATAGATGCAGATAGAAAATGATCCCACCTTGTTCTAGCCACTCAGTTACTGTGGTTTATTATGATTCCCAGGATTGATGTGCTGCTGGATTTTGTTCATCTGCCCATGTTTTTTCTGATACTTTTTTTTCAAAAAAAAATCAAAAAACAAATGCTAACTCCACTTATGAATTGCATCAAATCATTTTAATTAGTCATAGTTTTCTTTCTGATGCTGCACGTGGTGTATTAATGAGGTGCCCACTTTCTTCTTCTCTCCTCCGTTTCATATTCGCTACCATGCTCTCAAGTATTCTTATGCAAAGTTTCTACAATTTTTTGTAGGAAGATCCCCTGTATTCTCATTACAACCGTCTACGTTGTGAATTGACTCCAGTTGAAGTTGATTCTGAGGACTTTGCAATGGTATTCTCGTTAGCAGAATTTTAGAATTTAAGCAACTTAAGCTCTTATATTTTTTTATTTAGCTGTTTCTTCTTTTCTCTCTCTCTCTTTTAATGGAAACTGAGTTTTCATTTTGGGGGAATGGTGGGTGGTGGAGGAGGAGATGAATGAGGTGCAGTGGTGACATTTGGAGTTGTTTTCAACCCCCATTTTGATTACTCTATCTAACAATTCTGCCCTCAAATTGCCATAGAAGTATTAAATTGTGCCTTCTTTTTTTAATTCCTTAACATTTTGCTTGATAACTGACACTCCCTATCTGTGGCAAGATTGCCATGTATTTGCAGAATACGCATGCAAAAACACATTCACAGTATACTGTTGATATTGCTCAAATATTCAAGGTCTCAAGAGAGGATGAAAATGAAAGCTTCAGAAAGGTAATGATGCATTTTTTATCCAGACAAGTCATTATCATCATCAAATAATTTGGTCTTTTTGCACAAGGAAAAACTACTCATTACGAAAGTAATGTCTTTGGAGGGAGAATATACAAACATTTTTCTCTTCAGCAATTTTCTTGAAATAGCTATTTTGAAAAATTGAATTTGTGTTGATGTGGTTGTAAGCTTAAGATTTCATGATCTTTAAAGAGACACACTTGTGCCTGAAGTGCAGTCATTCTGGATATCTAACAATTAGAAAATGCTCATAGTTGTGTTACTTTCACTCCTGAAAGCAACTTTTAAGCTGTTGTAAACTAATACCTTTAAACTCTTGTGAGCAGTTCTCTAACACAAAAAATAGAATGCTTTTATGGCATGGCTCGCGCCTCACAAACTGGACTGGCATTCTATCCCAAGGTCATCCTTTCATGCTTTTTTTTTTTTTTTTCCTGAATATCTGCATGTATATGCTGTGCAATTGCATCTACTGTAATTGTGTCCATGCGTGGGGTGTTTATGAATTTCCTGTCAATAACTGCAAAGTGCAACTTCTGCCATGAAAACCGCCAGGCTTGCGTATTGCTCCCCCTGAAGCGCCAGTAACTGGTTACATGTTTGGAAAGGGAGTTTACTTTGCTGACATGTTCTCCAAAAGTGCAAATTATTGCTATGCAAATCATGCTGCTCCAGCTGGCGTGCTGCTTCTGTGTGAGGTATGGTTATTCTAGAAAACCACTTAGAAAGTATCATATTTAAAGTGTGAGGTATGGTTATTCTAGAAAACCACTTAGAAAGTATCATATTAAAAAAAAAAAAAACGTTGCTAGATCAGATCAGACATATACAGATGTTGCAAAACAGACTGTTCTTGCTCAACAAGATGTAGACGCTTCCTTAATTGTCGCATCACCAATTGTTTCATGGAAATATTGGTATTGTCTTTCTGGAACCTGAAGACTGGGTTCATTATTCGAAATTATGTTCCACATATTTCCATGACTATTGCGACCAAGTATTTCAACTATGTCAGTGCACAATATGTTTCTGATGGAGAACAAGAAGAGGGAAAGGAAACTGGATAAAAGATAATGAATGTAGGATCCACTAGGCTTATTGAATCCACAAGAAACTAGCATTCATGAAATTAAAAGCATAGAGAAACCTGAAACAACACGGTTTTCATTCATTAAAAAAGCCTCCAGATACATAGAATACGGATGCTAATATCCACTCATCAGAACCCCCTAAAGAGTCCTAGAACATTCAAGGAAAGATATCCTAAAACTTTCTAGGAAATATAAACTCTACTAGAAATAAACATCAATAGTCCATTTCTTAATAATTGTAAACATGGCACTTGATGAGTTTCTGAATAATAGTAAGCATGGTCTTAACACCTAAAACAATAGCACAATTGCAAGGCTAGTAAAATTTTTAAAGAAAACTTGTATGATCCCTATTCCGACTGCAATTATTTCTTTTGAATAATTGAATGCTCTCATAAAACTGTTGGGCCATGTACTTTTAGGTTGCTCTTGGAGACATGGCTGAACTATTATGTGCAAACTATGATGCTGATAAGTTGCCATCGGGGAAGCTAAGGTGTGTCTTGTTTTTGTGCTGTATTTGAAAGTTTTCTTCATGCTTATCTGGTTGCGTCATGTATGTATAATTATATTGAAGTGATGAAATGAAATCGCATGATGAAACTGTTGTGACATCTGCATGATCGATGAGACTCATATCTTGACCCTTGCATAGAATCTACATGCCTTAAACATTCAAATTTCTACCAGATACTAGTTCATGCTTTTTACACTTCAAGATGAAATGTTCTGCCAGCATAAATTCGAAGTTGCAGGTTGTATGTGAAGAGACACTGCTATTTATGAACAGTATCATTCTCGTCCTTTTTACAGCCGAGTTCTATCGCAATCTATTAGAACGTGGTTGATAAGGGTTTTTTTTTCTTCCCTAATGCAAAGTAAATGTAGTCTCAATCTAATTATTGCAGCACGAAAGGAGTTGGTAGAACTGCTCCACATCTTTCAGATGCCAGGACACTGGAGGATGGTGTTGTTGTTCCCCTTGGGAAGCCCAAAGAGCAGCGAGGCTCAAAGGTAGTACAAACTATGATTGTGTGCATTCAAAGCACTCGCCGACTCAGACATTTTAACTCACATGACCGTTAAACATCTATTATTGTAACTCCTGTTTTTTCCCGGCGCAAAATTTTCATAATTTATTGTTGATATGTAATTTGAATACCTTTTGCAGGGTACTTTGCTGTACAATGAGTACATAGTCTACAACGTGGGTCAGATCAGGATGCGATATGTAGTTCAAGTGAATTTTAATTACAAGCATTAATAGCGTCAGTTTGATCTTGGGTTTTTGTTCTCAGATTTGTTCGGCTATGTATCATCCTTTACAGGTCTTCTAGTTGCAAATTGTCTTTAAATAGATGCCATTAAAGAAAATTAACAACTCTCTCTCTCTCTCTTTCTCTCTTCCTTTCAATTCCAGTGTGTGGGCGTCTGTGTGAGTGTTAAGAAGCTGGTAACTGGTTAGTGGGAATGAACAAAATGATAGGGTCTCAACAGATGGGATTAAGGGGAAGGGTTTCAAATTGGATATGAATGTTAGCTGGATTTGGATTGCTGTGTCTTAAAAAGAAAAGAAGGTTAGTGAGAATAGTTTGTTTTCATTCGTCGGATGTCTTCTCTCTCCATTTCTATTACAATGGTGAGATTGTTGTTGCCTAACGCAGGAGACATTCTAACTAGGATAGCAATTGGCACTTGTACCAATTTTGCAATTGTTATATTTATTATTTGTATTTTTTATTAAAATATCCTTTTTGGATTGAATATTTCATGACATGTATAAATAATAATAATAATAATTATTATATTCTTGTTCTAACCAATTTAGTATTTTTTTATTGTTAAACTAGGAATTTAATGTTGTTTTGTTATATTTTGTATGTATTAATAATCATAGCTCTATATATAAGTTGAAGTTATGAAATTATCCCGTGTTTTTTTTAGTTATTTTATTATTAATAATACATTTAACAACAGTTTTACCTAAATATTTTTAAACTATTTTTTATTCGACAATAATTTTAATAACAGTTTTAATCAAATATTTTTTTAATCCAATAAGCTGTAACAAAGTAAATTTTTTTTTGTAACATATTGTGATCATAAAAAGCTACCACAACGCCACAATCCAAAACATTCTTGAAAGAGTAGAAGCTAAAAGTTTATGCGTCGAAGGTGTCTACAATTCTGCTGGAGAACTCCAATTTTGGAAGAGTTACTGCAACCGCATGAAGGCTTTGCCAGGATCCAACACTATGCTGGAGGCAAATGAGTT
>Ga0325403_1006542_pt1 | contig 11101 bp, 2 predicted proteins | sample PopdelMetagenome_19_FD_205665 | JGI IMG/M metagenome (GOLD analysis project Ga0325403, IMG submission 205665) | Populus deltoides microbial communities from Bellville, Georgia, United States - Xylem-PdKOR-R4 | ecosystem: Host-associated > Plants > Phyllosphere > Stem > Wood/Secondary xylem...
AATCTGTTTATATTATATAATATATCTCTTTGATCTTTTCATAAACTCAGTATATAGGCTGGAAACCTGTGACCCGATCTTTGAGATCATTCTCAGGTATAACAATGCCACGTACTGAGTATTATTACTATTACTATTACTATTACTATTATTATTACTGTTACTATTATTGTTGTTGTTGTTGTTGTTGTTGTTGTTGTTGTTGTTGTTGTTTTTTTATTAATTATAATTTATACAATTAACCTCTCTGTGGTTCGACCCCGGTCTTGCCGGGTTATTTATTACTGTGACACTCCTGCACTTGGGATAAGACATCAACTCTTTGATCGTGTCAACCAGTCAAACCCGAAACCTGTGTCATGAAAGTTTGATAACTAAATAGAAAAAAATTTAACATTAAAAAAAAAAGCTTAAAAAAAACAAAGAAAAAGGCAAAAAAAAAACAGCTTAAAAAAAGAAAAAAACAAAGAGAAAACTGCTCATCGTTTTACTAAAAAAACAAAGAAAGAAAAAGCCTACATGAAGAAAAAAACTAGAAGAAAAAGAAAAAACATCTGAATTAACTGGGTTAACCCGTCAAATTTAGGATTCGTGTCATGAAAGTTTAATAACTGAATGTGAAAAAAAAAATTACAGGTTAACCCAGAATTAGCTGGGTTAACCCGTCAAATTCAGAATCCGTGTCATGAAAGTTTGATAACTAAATAGAAAAAATTTAACATTAACAAACTAAATTAAACGAAAAAATTAATTAAAAAGAAAAACCAGAAAAAAATTCGGGTTAACCCATCAAACCCGGAACCCATGTCATGAAAGTTTGATAACTAAATAGAAAAAAATTTAACATTAACAAAAAAAATTAAACAAAAAAATATTCATTAAAAAAAGAAAAAACAGCTTAAAAAACAAAGCAAAAAGCAAAAAAAAAAAAAAGAAAAGAAAACAAACTGCTTAAAAACAAACAAAGCAAAAAAAAAAAAAAACAGCTCAGCGTTTCACTGCAGATTGCACTCAAAAAAATTAATTAAAAAGAAAAACCAGGAAAAAATCTGGTTTAACCCATCAAACCCGAAACTTGTGTCATGAAAGTTTGATAACTAAATAGAAAAAAATTTAACATTAACAAAAAAATATTCATTAAAAAAAACAGCTTAAAAAAAAGCCAAAAAAAATGCTTAACATTTTACTGTTGACTGTACTGTGCAGTCCATGATAAAACACTGAGTAGTTTTAGCTATTATTATAATATAATTATAATAATAATTATTATTATAATGTTCTTTGATGCATTTTTACCCTCTCCTTTTATCAACTGCGCGACAAAAACAGTAGTTATTTTCTTCTTTAAAAGAGTGAAATTGTTTATCAAGTTCTGAAAAGTCAGTCAATATCTTGTCAAATCTATTTTACGTAATATTTTATATTTGTGCCAGAAAAAAGAAAGAGATGCAAAGCTATAACCTATTAAAAAAAAACATAAAAATATATGGCAGGAATCTGCCACGTACCCAACAAATGAAAGAAAACTGGCCAAAATTGTAAGAATGAATTTTAAACGTAAACAGTGCAATCCACAATGATTTTAGACACAATCTACAGTGATTCACTAATCTCTTTTAGTTTTTTTTAATAGCTTTTGCAATTTTAATTTTAGTCAAAAAATTCATTTTCTTAATATTTCAGCCTCTAAGTTTAAGAGAGAAAAGAGAAAATAACCTGAAAAAAAAAAAAGAGACAGAGAGAAAGTTGTTAGTTTAGCAACTTTCATTGAAATGTTTTTTGAACCTTAAAGTTGTCTAAAAAAGTAAATCTAATTGAGAGAAAAAAAAACTTTCTTGGTATAACTTTGTGTTTTTGGATTTTTTTTTTTGTTTTTTAGGTTGATAAATTGATTTTTGACAATTCTATCTTTTTAGGTGTTTTTAGATGAAAATGAATCGAAAATGGATTTTTAGGTAAAAAAAAGCCCCTTCAATTTTACAATAACTACAAACTCTAAATGGTCTTCCTAATATTTGGAATTCAGTGCTAAAACAAGAGATAAACTTCATGCAAAGATTATGAAGGTCAATGATAAAGCCAGGTTCAAGGCTATGAAACCATACCCTAGTAGATCTATGAGAGGTTGTAAGGAGAGTTTTATACATGCCATCACTCTTTTACGTTACAAGTTCTCGGATGCTTATAATATTTTGTATGTGTTTTCTAAGATCAATAAGTCCATCGTAATTATCTAAATTAGCCTTTTCAGCAATAAGGTTTTTGGAAAGATGAATGTAATGATATATGACAAAGTGGAGAGTCTCGCACTTGGTAGAAATGATGTTCAATTTTAGAAGTAATCTCATCTTGCATCTGGTGGGAACATACGAATACGAGTTAGAGGATGATTGATGGAGATAGTTACACTTGTGGCTAAAATCTATGAACGAGTGCTTTTCATGGAAAAAATAAGCTTCTTCATAGAGTTGAAGTGTTATGTAGACTTGTTTATCATTTTGTCTTATTATTTATGGAATTGAAGTTATCTTTGTGCATCTTGTAGACATAATGGAGTTGTCTATTGAATTTCATGTTGATGGAATGGAAGGGTATGAAGTTATTCTTGTATAGCTAGAATGACATTGTTGAGAACCTGTACTTGTTAGAGACCTAAGGGAACTAGATTCCTAGTTTTCTTAGTCATGAAAAATATTTATAATGAAGAGTGAAAGATAATGAACAAGCTTTTATTTTGTTCTTGCGCACTCGACATCACGACGACCTGTAAAAATTAAATTGCAAAAATAGCAATTTTTTGGCATCTTGTTCTTGGACGAGAAATGTTTTGTTTAAGGAGTCACCACCTAATATTATGGTCACTGAAAACTCTAAATGGTCACCAGAGATTCTATGGTACGAGATTGGTTACACAAAATGAAAGATATTATCACCCCTTAAGCATTATACCTGAGGTACGCTACTAGGCTGTATTACTGGTTTTGTCTTAAATTGTTAAGGGTTTATTGTATTAGGCTATCGATGGTCTACTTGTAATATTCCTGATTTTGACATCAATGAATATTCGACTACGGATACTTCTAACTTTGGTGTTGGTAAATATTTTGTAGCAAAAAAAACATACGGTGTTCCTGACTCTAACACTAGTGAATGAACCAGTAAAATGAATTAAACGCAAAGCTTACATTATTTTTTTTATTTTTTTATGAATAAAAAAAGACATGCATGTATCGCATAACAGATTTTCATTTCATAGTAAAATTCATAAATCAAATATACAGTGAAATCATAAAAAAAAAACATGAGGGACCCACAAATAAATTCAAAAGGGTCTACAAATCTTTTTTTTGGAATTTTTTTATATTCAAAAAGCTCTGTTTGGCTAGATATCAAAACAAAAAGGGATGAAATAAAAGGGGTAGAGCATAAAGGCGTGTTTTGCCAAACACACCCTTTACCCAAAACAAATTGAGCTGGTTGGGCCAGAGGCCTAGGCACATCCCGACCTTAGCTGTTCTTTGTTTTTTTTTTTGTGGGGGGGGGTGGGGTTTGGATTTAGGCTATTCATACGAGCTGGGCTGGATCCAGCCAACCCGACCTAGTCACGGGTTCAAGACCGAGCTAGTCACTATAGCAAACATGCATGAATTAATCATGCATCCTTGCAACAGTGACAGGGTAATTATATTTTGCAAGCGGGGAAAACAAAACAAACTCACCTGGTGCAGTTGGAGATGAAGCTAATGCTTGGGGATGAAGACAATGGTGAAGCTCTTTCTGTCTGATCGGGTGACACTAGAAACTTGTAGCATGGCAACCGTCTCGACCTTCCCTTCATTCTTCTAGTTTTTTTTGTCTTTATTCTCTCCCTTTTCCTCCATGGCTCTACCTGGCTAATAATGCTCTCTCTTCTTCTGTTTCTTCTCTGTTTTTTGTTTGTTTTTTTATGTGTCTATGTTATTTTCTTCTGTCTTTTTGTCTTCTACCTCTTGTCTTTGTTCTCTTTTTTTATCCCTTGTGTTTGCTCATTTTCCCTCTTCTCCTCTATTCTATGTGTATCTACATTGTTCTCTACATATGATCCCCCTCCCCATTTCCGTTCTCTCTACCCTCCCTTCTTTGTGGCTTTTTTCTAGCTTTTATAAAGCCAAAGAATGCCAAGCGTTCGTGCCTCGGTAACGACATACATCGTGGCGGTAAAAGAGATCATAGGCAACTGAGACATGACCGATGATCTGCTATAGTTTATGTTGAATCGGTGGCTTGAAAAAAATGAATAGTTTATTTTGAAACGACACCATTTTCACCTAAAATGGATATTTTAAATTTGCCCCTTGAACTTCTGACATTTAGCAATTGGGACCTTATGGAAATCTTTTTTTTTAATTTCACCCCTGGATCAATTGCAAGTGAACCTCTGGATTTTGATGCCATTTATAAAACAGTCCTTAGTTTCCAATTTAATCAATTCAGTCCTTAATTGGCTTTTCAACTTTTAATTATTTCAAAATTATTCCTGGAAAAATCAATTAACCCCCTATGGTATCTTCACCTATTCACTATGGTCCTTGGACTTTAATTTCTTGTAATTTTGACCCAAATTAGCCCCAAACTTTAGTATTTCTTCAATTAAGCCTTTGATTGAATTAATTAAATAAATCATAGTTTAATTAAGTCCATAAACTTATCAATTCTTCTAATTTTTGATCAAATTGACTCTCAATTTTATAATTCATCCTTATTAGTCCTCAAACTTTCAATTTGTGTCGTCCTGACCCAATTCTCAAATTATTTTTCATTCATTTATTTTTTTTTTATTTATTTATTTTATTTAAAAAAATTTCAAAACTTAGGTTATAACAATTCCTATAAACAACACCACTGATATAATCATGAAAAAATGTTAAGCTTTCCATAGCTGAGTTGATTGGCTTAATTGGTGGTTGTTTGATTTGCTTAAAAAAAAAGTCTTGTAAGGCATAGGAAATTTCTTGATGCTTAAGTCACATAGGAGTGTGTATTTGGCCTATAAATTGTATAGCCTAGTCTAGTTTAAGTTGGATTTTAAGGTCTTTGGCTAAATGGGACTTATCTTGTTAGAAATTTCTCCCTAACTTGTAGTCTTAGTTGTGCTCTGGCTTGCTTGCCTGTGTGACTAGGTGTATTTATACACCCAGTGTCAAAAACAATTTCATGGCAAAAAAAAAATACGTATCATTCATGTAAAAATTAGTGTTGATATTGGTTGTTAAGTTGCTCTGATTTGTTAGTGCTCTTGATGTTGCCATGGGCCAGCCATGGTTTCTTGTTAGTTGATGTGTCATATAGTGGTTGTTGTGCCACACATGTAATTGATGAAAATGCTGGTGGTGAAGAATGTTATTGGTGCAAAAAATGGTATATGGTTTGTATAGAAAAACTCATATGCATAAAAAAATCATGTGCATAAAAAGTTCATGTGAATGACTCCTGGAAACCAAAAAAATCCATGAAAATGCTGGGTAGGATTGGACAAATTGAGTCTTTGATAGATTTTTAGGTTTAAACTCCAATCGTTTCGGTCAAGCACAAATGACTTAAGGAATTTTTTTTTTTGGGAAAACTTCCCTTTTTTGTCCTCGCTTTGTTTAATATGATTTGTTAATTCTTAATTTTCTAAAATTGAGTCAAATTCTGTAAGTTTTCTTTAGCACATAGCATGTTGTGTAGATTGCGATTTGTTAATCCAAACAAATTATTTAGTTACAACTAACTAGTTAGTACATCCCGCGTTACATTACTGGTAAGATTCCTAGCTAATTTCCTACACAAAATTAGAAGGTTTTAGCACTATCGATATGTTTTTCGGTAAGATAAACATTTTTAATTGAAAAATTAAAAAGATGATGCTTGCATTTTATAAAACAAATTGAAAAATATATGAACTCATAAATCATAGAAACAATTTTTAACATTAATTAAAGATTAGAGTAAGAAGTTGATCTTCATTGCAAGAAGCAAAAAAATAAATGCACTTGTAAATATTTTAACCTAATGATGTGGGTAGCTTTTCAAATTTTTTATTTAATTGTGTGAAAATAAAAACATATATTCATAAGAAATACAATGATTTAAATTTTGTAGAAAATATATTTTTTAGTCAAAAATCTCTTTTTTTATTCATGAATTCTTTTATTTAAAAAAATCAAATACTTTTTTATTAGCAATATGATTTATAAAACAAAACATGATAAAACAAATTAGAAAAAGTTCTATTGGTTGGAAATACAAAGTAAAAAAATATATCCCTCTAATCAAAGCTTTGTTTTCTCATTCATATGTTACCTTTATATGTATAACATGTTTTTTTTCATTAGAAGTATTGTTTTTTAAATTAAAACTTATTATAATTTTAAAAGCAAGTTTCAATAATTACAAAGCATCTTAAATCAATAATTTTTATATGAAATATCAAAAAAATACAAAATATGAGAAAAATATTTAAAAAATTAAAAAAAATATTTTTTTATTTGCATTAAATTTTTATGAGGGATTTTTAGAAAACAATGAAGCATGTTAGGTTCATATATAATTATTAAGAAAGTAGTTGTTAATATTACCCTAAAAGCTAAAATATTATTATTATAAGTAAATCTAAAAATATGGAGTATTCACTATGAAAAATGCATTGTGGATCCCATTACAAGACATTGTGGATAGATTCTTCACAATGTTTTTTTTTTCATTCATTTTCTTTTTTTCTTTCTTTTTAGCTTTTATTGAACAAATTGTAGGCTAGTTTAGGCTAATCTTGTAGGGGAGGGTGAGATTAAAAGACATGGGACCAAAGTTAAAGAAGCGAAGGAAATAGGTGGCATTTTTAGAATTTGGGGTAATTCCTGTTTTTCTCTTAAAAAAAACTAAGAAACCATTTTATTGGGAGTAATTCAATGATTTCACAATGGTCCATTTGGCATTCTAAAATTTAAATGTGGTATTTTTGTTTTTGTAATGCACAAGGAAAAGAAAAGACCTTTATACCCTTAAATTCAATTTTTTAAAAAGCTTACGTCCAAGGGTGTTTTTATTTTTTTTAATAAATAGTAAAATAACTCACATGCACTTGGGAGTAGATTTTATATAACTTAAGTTCAGGGATATTTTTGTATTTGCACTTAAGCTTTTTTGTAATTATCAAATTGATTTAAGGGTAATAGTGTAATTTAATATATAAATATTATTAAAAAAATTGTTCGCACGTGTGTTGCACGCATCAGTGAGTGATGGCCCTCGCGCTTTTCAGGCGGCATAAAAGGGGTCGTTCGATGGTCAAACACCGTCTTTCATGATAACGTTTGAATCGTCTTGGCATTACCTCCTCAGAAAGGTGATGCATGTGGCCCAAGGCCGCTCGGTTTAGCATTGAAGGCTTTTTCTTTTTTCTTCTTCCTTCTCTCCTTTTTTATTTTCATGTATGCCCCTTCAAAATATCAGAGAGGCCCTTCAAATTTTTTTCTCTTTGGATTTTGTTCCCTTTTTTATATATAACTATTTGTTTTATCTTGATTTATTTATAGAATTAGAATTCTTTTTCAACTTCACCCCTTTTAATTTTTTTATCTTTCAAATTTAGTCCCCATTCTTTTGATTACTATTTATTTAGCTTAAAATAATTTTTAAATTTAATTTTTTATAATTTCATCCTCCTTAGGTTTTTTTTTCCTATCAAATTTAATCTCTATTCTTTTTATTGTTTTTTTTTCACTTTAACAATTTTTTTAAATTAATTTTTTTTATTTCATCATTCAACATGAAATTAGTTTGAAATCAAGCTTTTTTGTTGAACCCGGGTTTAAGATTTCACAATTGCTAGTTTTAGAAATTAATTTGTGTTTAAGAGGCTCATCCAGTTTGTCTTGGTTTTTTTAAATAAATATTTTTTTTATTTTATCCTCTAATATTAGATTGGTTTTAATTTTTATTTTTTTTTGCTATTCAACATTGAGTTGTTTTATGGTTGAGCTTCACAGTTTTATTCAAATAGCTTTCATTAATGATTTGTTTTTACATTTTCTGACACAAATAATCATTTAATTGAATAAAATATTTATCATAGGAAACAAAGTTATTAAGCATGACCGAGTACATGACCTGTATTGTGAGGTCAAATATCTTAATCTTAGTTATTTCTTGATCAAGTATTAATTTTAATTAATTAGATGCATGTAAAATCATTTCAATTTATAATTGAGAATTTTTTATATCCAAAAACATGTTAGAAAAACTTGCATATTCATTTGTTTTACTGAAAAAAATTATATGATTCGCAATGAAGTGTGAGTCAAATAACTAGTTTGAAAACTGTGACATAATTATATAATTATTTTAATATCATTTGAATAAATTTATTTAAAGTTAATTCTATTATAAAATTTAAAAACAAATTAGGGCCATTTCCTTTTTTAAAAAAAAGATAGGTGTAACTAGCCTAAAAAAATAATATACGTGTCTGACCCGAAATTATAAAATCCAAGATCACTTGGGCTTGAAAGGCCTAATTCGTTTGCCTAGTTTTTTTTATTTAAAAAAAATAGATGATATATCTTTTGCCTATAAATATTTTTTTAAAATAGCATGAACAATATATCTTTCACATAGACAAATTATGCATTATCTACCTGTCATATTTTTCGATCATTAAAGGTGTTTCAAGTGATAAAAAAAATTAAGGTACAAGTTTATGCACCCTAAGAATTAAGTTACAAGTTTATGAATTTTAACATTTGTTTTTTTTTTTTTACCAAAAACATAAAAACTATCATATGGACCTTTAATTCCTATTCCTATACCTATTTTTATTTTTTTTAAAAAGGGTACCTTTAATTTTAGCCACCTTTAAGAAAAGGGTAAGCTCTCTTCCTAACCATATAAATTGGCTAAAATTGATGTACCATTTTTTTAATTGAAAAACTAAGATAAGGAAAAACTAGTAATTAAGGAAGGAAAAACTAGTGATCAAGAGAAGGAGACATGAACAAACTGAAAAGGCGCAGCCAAGCATGCGAAGTAAAACTATTAAACCTTGCAAGTCCTTGACTACTAGATGCTCCAATAGTGAATCTGGATGTCAAAAACTAATAACAGAGATAGATATCTAGAAAGGGAAGGAAGGAAAAATAATAGTGAAAAAACTAAAATAATTAATTAAGAAATTAAAAAAGAATAACTTTTTAGCATATTTTAGCATATTTATACGGCAAAGGATATTTAGGCAAACTAAAAAAGAGCAAATACAAGATAAATGTTAAGAAATAATGTTAATTATATTTTAAAATCTCATTTAATAATTTTAGCTTTTGAATTATAATGATTTTTTAATATAATATTAAAGTTTTAATACCAAATAATTTAAAGTTCAAATCTCCCTTCATTTATTTCATTAATAAAATTAAACACAAGACAGTAATAATATTATTCGTAATCTAGTTTTAAAGGTAACGAGAACACTTATTATTAGTTTAATTTACAATAAAGGAATGGTTATATAAAAGAGAAAAAAAATAATCTAAAATATCTCATGAAACAAATTACTTTATATATATTTAACTTGAAAATTTATTTTGAGGGTCACGCTTTAATATCAAGCCACCAATCCTAAAAATAAATTGATTTTTAGATTTAGTTCTAAGAAAAAGTTAAATTCGACACCTTTAATGATAACGGGCATTGTGCATGAAATGATATTGAATAATTAAAGTGGGCCAAGCTCATTCCAATTTATTAGAAAAATAAAAAAGAAATAAATAATACAGAAAGATCAAGGAGAAGACATTGTTTGAAAAAAAAAAAGGTAATATTAAACTAAATTTGACTAGCAATGATGAAGGCATTAAATAAATAGTTTCTAAAATTAGAGGGATTACTTAATTTAAAAAAAAAAAACTAAAAAGACTAATTTTAGCTGAATTATTATATTTTTGCTAGGGCTGAGCATTTTCGGTTCGGTCCGGTTTTGGACAAAAAAAACAACCAAACCGAATTTTTTTTTTAGTTTTTGAACCGAACCGAAAACCGGTTTAAACCGATTAATTTCGGTTCTGTTCGGTTCTGTTTTTTTCTCTTCCAAACCGGTTCAAACCGAAATTATGATGCTCAAGCTATTTCAGATTCAATCCACTCCTTCTCCAGGGAATGTTACAAGGCCTACCAATTGCAAACAAATAGAAAGCATTAAAGCAATTCCTAGCATCATGCATGCACCCAAATCTCATCATATTGAGGTCACCAAAGATTAGATCAGTCCATGATTACTAGATTCAACCAGAAGCATTTTCAAAAGCAATTACCAAACATCGCCGCAGGGAAGGAATTAATCAGAAGTATGATCTGAGAGATAAGCATAAAATTGTCAAGCATTATAAAATCACAATATTTGGCCCAAGAACATGCAGATCCGAGAGATGAGAGACAGAGATAAAGAGCATGGAAGAGAATAATACAAATTTAACTCATATCATTTGAGAGATGAGAGACAGAGAACAAGGAGAGGGGGCGGCTGAAGGAGATGGAGCTTAAGTAAAGGAGCCTGAAGCAGGAGTTTAACAACTAATGAGTAACAATCATGGAGCTGAGCATGAAGAAAAATAAGAGAGGAGAGATGAGGGGGAGATGCAGAGAGCAAAGGAAGGGGGGGAGAGGGGAGACGCAGAGATGTAGAGAGCAAAGGAAAAGGGGAGGGGGGGCTGGATGTAAGTTTAGAGTTAGGAAACTTTCTATTTATACTTATTTTATTTTTAAGTAGTGGCCTAGTTGAACCGGTTCGGTTCGGTTTGGTTAATCGATTTCAGACTTTGAAAACCGAAACCGAACCGAACCGAACCAGATTTTTTTGTGATTTTTTAATTGGTTAATTCGGTTTTTTTCGGTTCGATTTTTTTGGTTATTTTTTTTCTGGTTTTCTCAGTTTTCGGTTTTTTTGCTCACCCTTAATTTTTGCTTGAAGAAGATGTCAAAAAAGAAGAAGGATGCAAAGCAATAACCAATCAAGAGTATCCACGATGACACAGACGACAACAAAGGTGGAACCCCATGTAGAAGATCCTAACCATCTCTTTCCTCTGTC
>Ga0325403_1006544_pt1 | contig 11099 bp, 5 predicted proteins | sample PopdelMetagenome_19_FD_205665 | JGI IMG/M metagenome (GOLD analysis project Ga0325403, IMG submission 205665) | Populus deltoides microbial communities from Bellville, Georgia, United States - Xylem-PdKOR-R4 | ecosystem: Host-associated > Plants > Phyllosphere > Stem > Wood/Secondary xylem...
CCAACTTTGGATTTGTAATGGTGGCTTACTATAGGTTTTTTCTTGTTTTTCTTGGTTGCTTAATGGTTTGGCTAAGGATTTTCGGGTTTAGTAGTGTGAGGGTATGTGTTTTCTAGGTTTATCCTCCCTTACATGGTCATTAATATGGATTTTTAAAGGGCAATGAGGATCATCCAAAGACCATGAGCTGAATAATTTTCCCTCTTTGATATTGAAGAATGAATCCCAACCATTTATCGAGGCTAAGGATCAACCTTTACAGCGCTTGAGAGTTAAAAAAGGAATACAATAGATGGTTTTTGTTATTTCTTAGTAGGAATGGTTGGTTGAGATGTAGCTTTTGTTCTTTTGTTACAGCACCTTCAGGGTTGCAAATGAGCCTTTATTTTGTTTGAGTAGGAGTACAAAAGGTAGAGTAGGATGGGATATGCTTATTGTCTTGTTTGGGGGAAGAGATGAGGGAGAAATGAACACTACAAGGTGGTAGCAGAAACTAGGCTTTTTATGGCTTTTTAGGGAAGAAGATCAATAGTGGTCAGACGACAAGTTTTCTAGCCTTTTTTTTTGGATTAAACAAAACAACATTGTTTTGAACCAAAATAAACTGTTTTGGTCAAAATACACTGTTTTATTTTAAAAAAAACAACGTTGTTTTGATAAACCTAGGTTAATTAGGTTTTTAATTTTCCTTTTTAATTTCACCTCTCAATATTTTTAATTTATTTAATTAAACCCTTAATAGATCCTGATTTTAGGAATCAATTCAATTTTACCCTTGTGAAATTTTAAAAAAGCCCTTTGATTTTAACGGGTTTTTCAATGTGATCCCTCATCTTGGATATTTTCAATTTCATCCTTAATTAGCCTTTAAGACTCCTCATTCTTTCAATTTGACCTTGTTTTATTCAATTGTATTCTTTATATTTCTGCACCTTTTACATCTTGATCTTGTGTTTTGAATTTGTCCATTAATTGACCCTAAAACTTTGAGTTTCTTATAATTTCACCCATGATTTCTTCCGATTGAGTTTGTAAAAATTAAATTTGATCCTCTATAATTCCAATCTTCTCAATTAAGTTCAAATTAGGCTTTTAAATTTAATTTTTCACCAATTAAGTCCTTAATAAAATTAATTCGACTCATTAAAAGTCTAATGAAATCCTTGTACTTAATTGTTTCTTTTAATTTTAGACCAAAGTAATTATTAAACTTAATTAAATCTTTAATTAGGCCCATAATTAAATCAAATCAACCTATTAATGGTCTAATTAAGTCCCCATACTTAATTTTTATGCAAATTCGTTTGACATTCACTTGAGTTAACCTTGAATCTGCATTGTCCTTCATGTTTGTGCAATTGAGTTCTAATTTTGTCAAAGATCCATTTTGGTTCTTGTATTTTATTCAACCTATTTTTGTTAACCATGCCACTTGTCTTCTTCTTCTTCTTTTGTTTTATTTTATTTTTAAAAGAAAAAGACAATTTCATGGGAATCTAAAATTAGGTTATAATAATTGCCCTTTCTTTACAATGCTTACGATAAAAAGTCTCGTAAGAGACTTTAGATAGTAAGCTTGTAAAGAAAAAAAGAAAAAAAATGATGTGGATATACCAAATCAAAAGTAGTTAATCCTTCTCAAGGTGATGATACATTCAAAGATATCTCTGAGGATAACATATCTAACACAAATGTCAGAAATAAAGGCTCAAAAGCACACTCATAAAAAAAGTACTAAGAGCACTATTTAAAAGAGATAGGGCTAAACAATGCACTTTTAAGAAGGCGGGGGCTTAAGAGTATACTTAGAAGAAAATAGTGTGAAAAACACTAGGTAAAAGAGATTAGTCTAAACAACAAACTACTTGAAAGGTGATGACTTAAAAGCGTACTAAGAAAAAAAAAATGTCAAAATCATTATTTAAAAGAGATAGAGGTAAACATCACACTACCTGGAAGACAAGGGCACAAAGACACACTTAAAAGAAAATAGTGCCTAAAGCATTATCTAAAATAGATCGGGCTAAACAATATGTTATCTGGAGGTTGAGGGCTCAAAAGCGCACTTAAAATAAAATAGTGCCAAGAGGACTATGTAAAAAAGAAAAAGCTAAACAACATCCTATCCAGATGGTGAGGGCTCAAAGATGCACTCGAAGAAAATAATGACAAAAGCACTATGTAAAAACATTTAAATTTTGAGTTCATTTGGAGTTTGTTTGCTATAGAAACTAAAATTGGGATTGAAACTTGTTGTAACAGATCTAATTCACATCGGTAATCCAAACTTGTTTTGATTTTGTTATTTTTAATTATAATAGTATAATAACATCATAATTAATGTATTTAAGTTTCATTTAAAGATTTTCATTTGTTTTCTTTCGTGTCTTTAAAAACATCCATTTTTTTCATACAAATTCATTTGTTACTCATGAAATTGTAATTGTAGTTTCATCTTTGTTTGTTTTCATATTTTTTCTTACTTCTTAAGTCATATACACATAATTAGATATATTGCTAAGGCTGTTTTATTTGGTGTTGATTCTAGTTCCGCAAGAGCCAAAGAAAGGTGGAACAAGAGGAAAAAGGCGTAGCGAACATATTTGAGTGAAAAACCTATATTTTAATGAAACATGAAAGGAGTGTAAACATCTGATGGAGTGAGTGAGAAATATATATTTCTTATCAACTAACCAATTTTTAGATTCAAAGATATTTTAGGGAAACAACTTGGAACTACAGAGAGGAGACCATGAAATTGTAACTCAGTTACGCATTATAAATCAGTAGATTGATCGGATGACCAAAGAATTTGAAAATAGGTTGGATAGGTTAAAGAGGTAACATGCTAATGATTTGGTGGGGTTAAAAATATGAGTGATACACCCAAGAAGATAGTGAATGATAAATTATGTTTCAAGTTTATTTTCGTTGATCATACTTAAAAAGGTCACAGAAAAGAATATCTATATGATATATATTTTGAATATTAAGTCATATCAATCATCTTTAATACCTTTCAACCCTTGAGGAACAAGACTCGTTTGAGGATCATACCATTTCTAAATTATTCTTAAATAAAGAAAACAATTAATATACCCAAATGAAGAAAAGAAAAACAAAATATTTTTATATATATAAAAATTACGATGTCTTAACTATCAAATAACATAACCCGTTGAAGGATCATATCATTTGCAGATTGATTTTTTATAAAAAAAGTAATTTTTTTTTAAAAAAATTTATATGAAAATAACAAGGTCTCAACTTCTAGAGGACAAGACCCATTTCATGATTGTATGTCCGTTTTCTTCTATTTGGTCATCATTTGAGAAGTAGATATTTCTTTCACCTTAGCCATTGTTAAAAATAATGTTTTAGCACCTTAAAGTAAATGAATATATCAAATGTCATTTAATATGTTTCTTATTTTGCAGTAATGTATCTCAAAATTGAAATAAATGCTAGATTATTATTATATAAGAAATACTTTTATTGAAACAATAATAAAAAAAAGAGAAAACAAAATATAGATAGATACTACAAAGCATGCCTCAATATTGGTTGAATATTATAAAATGCATTAAATAAAGATATTAGCTAAATGACATAATAATAGTTTTAATTAGTATGCATTGTTTAAATTTTCATTATTTATAAGATGTGTTAAATGAAGATATTAACTTAACGATGTATAAGTGGTTTTAATTAGTATGTATTGTTTAAATTTTCATTATTTCTTTAAGTGTATGCATTTTCTATTTATTATTTTTAATTTATAGTATAATAAAATAATTAATTTTCAAAAATACCATTGAATAATTAGAAAATTCATGAACATAATTTGAAAACATTCAACAACATGAAATAACATATACTTGAATATTAAGCTCATATATAATTTGAATAATAAAAAAATAATAAAATATTCATGACTCTCTATTTTAGAAAACATGTATGTGATCAAATTTTTTAAAGAGAAAGTTAAAATGACTATTTTAGCTATTTTAGCTAAAATTTAGCTACGAAATAAGAAGCATAAATGTAGAAACTCTAAGTTGCTTGTATGATTTTAAATTAATTTCAAACATAAGATAAAACAACATCAAAATTATAAAAGCAAGTTTCAATAACTTGAAAAAAAAAATAGGAATACTAATTAAAGATCAGAATGGGAAGTTAATTTTATCCATAAAAAGTAAAATATAAATGCAAATACAAATATTTTACCTTGGTTGTCCTTTTTTATTTCACATATTTTCTTTTATTTATCTTGAGGATTTACTATGATTGTTAAGTATACATATTTTTATTCGTATATATGCATAATGCAAATACAACTTATCTATCTTAAATTTAACTCAGAAAAATTAAAAACAAATTATAATAATCTCTTAAAGATATTATAAAATTATAAAAATTCTAAAAAAGACTTATTATTACTTAAAAATAGTTAAACTAAACAATTTGAAAATAAGAGAGATGATATTAAATAAAAATCTAATTAAAAAAATGAAATCAATCATAAATAAAAAGAAGGCAAAGGGTTGGTGGGCGCCTGCATGCTTGGTTTAAAAAGTATAAGTCCAAGTTCGCTTGGTCTTGGAAAGTTAGTCCCATGTAAATGTTTTTATTTTTTGTCCGGCCAATGCCATAATGAAACTTTCAAAGTTATTTTTTTTAGTTTTTATTTTTTCTTGTTAGTTTTTATGCATTTTTTTTTGTTTTAACAACATTTTTTTTTAATAAAACCTCAAGACAATTAAAATAAAATATTTACAAGAATTCTAATTATTTAAATTTAAGAAGGGGAAAATTATTGGTTAAGATAAAACTCTCATTTCCTTATTATTATTTTTTTTAATAAAAAATGTCTTCTTCATTAGTAACAAGGTTTTTTTAGCAATAAAAACTTACTATAATTTAAATAGCAAGTCTCCAAAAAAATAAAAATAAAATGAATTCATAAAAACTATATAAAAAATAAAAATTAAATATTGTTGATTATTAACTTCCTTGTCTTGTGGCGTGCAGCATATTAGGCTCGTATAAAATTATTAAAAAAACGTTATTGAAAATATAACCATTAAAACTTGTAATTTTATTCAAAAAAATAACATACTAAAATGATTTTTTAAATAAATTTTTTATTTAATAATTTTAATAGGTATTTATTTTAAATAAAAAAAAGAGCTTTCCAAGGCCAAAAGGCTTGGCCAACTTGTTCGGCCTGAAAAGAAGAAAGTCCAGGTGTACTTGGGCTAGACCAATCCTCCACACCTAGCAGCTATTTCTAGTTAAGTTAGCATATGACGCATCCTCCCTTCATTTAACAAAAAACGTTGCAGCAAACATTGTATCATTTGCTATAATATTCTTTTAATGGGTGGAAAATTCAGTTTTTTTTACTTTTAAGACTCAATTTTTAGTCTTGTAAAGATATTAATAAACTTATTCATGACCCAAAACACTTTCTAAATCACTCTAAAATAAAAAAAAAATCTATCAAAATAAAATAAAAACACATTCTAGGGCTTGAATATTTTTTGTCCAGAATGTTTAAAAGACAACACCACATCCATTGAACTCCTCTCTAAGATCAGCTCATCGACACAAAGATTAACTTTTATTATGGTTAAATTGAGGCTGATTGAATGCTTTATCTCTCCTTTCTTAATATCTAGAAATTAAAATGTGAAGAAAATGAAGTTTAGAGTCAAAATTTAAAAACCTAAAAAACAAAGGATCAAATTTGAGTTCACAAAAACTTCAAATGTTAAAACTAAAAGGGATTTTTTATGTTTATTTTGATGCTCATTGTTTTAATTTTTTAACTATAACATAAAATTCTATTTTGTAAAATCAAATTTTAATTAATTTCCAAAACATAAAACTTGCCAATATAACATTGGTGGATGTAATTAAAAAGAAATAAAGTTCAATGACAATGTATTATGTAATTTTTTCAATGACAAAAAACAATAAAAAAAGAGTGCATAATGGATTCTATTGTGAATACCCAATTTCTTCACTTATAATAGATAACATAATATAATGTTAGTCATTACTAGGAAGAAAAAAACCCGAATCTCTTAAAATTTGAGATGATTTTATTTTTTCAATGCAATTTGGGATAATCAATAGCGCATGTTAAACCTCTTTTACTTGTAATTAACAAATAAACTAAAATAAGTGGGTATTTAATATTGATAACAAATAGGCTCTTTCACATTTCATTGTTTATATCACTTTTCATAACCAGTTTTTCATCATTGGTTCATGAAATTTTTTCTTCCTTATAGTTTTGTTATACCATTTAGATTTTTTTTAATTACACCATCCAAGTTTTATTCCCATTATTTTAGGTTTTAATACCTATTTCTATTTATATTCCCTTGCATGTTTGGTTTGTCTTAGAGTATTTTAACATTAAGTTAAAGATCTAGTTTACAAAATACAATGTAAATTTCATGTTAAAACAAATTTAAAAGAAAAAAAAGACTGAATTAAGATAAAGCTTCAATCTCATGAAAGGAAATTGTGATTGCACTAGTAGCGAGAGAGATTTGCTTCGGTTGCAAACTTCATTTTTCTTAGGCGCATGTCTCACCAACACAAAATAAGGGTTTCACTCGTTATAGAACTTGACTAAACATCTCACGACATGAGCTGACAACATCCATGCATCACTTGTATGAAGTAAGTATCATCTCGTTAAAGAAAGAAGTGAGAAAGTTGCTGGAAAACAACGATAAGAGAGAAAGTGTTCTACCATCACTTTTTGGCCACTAAAATGGTTGTACATGAAGTCAATTGGTTCGTCTTAGAGAGGAGAATTTAATGGAGTTAGTTTCTCTCCTTAAACATGCCAATACAAGTGATCAGGACTCAATAATTATTTTTTATTTGGCTTGATTTTGGATTTTCTAAAGTAATAAAGGGTCTTTTAGGCTTCAAAATCATTTTATTTAAGTTTCTATGATGGTTTTAGGTAGAAACAACTTTGAAAATGAGCTTTAGGAGTCCTAATACTCGGACCTCAATTTTCTAGTTATTGAAGGTGATAAAAAAAAAAATATATAAACATGGACAACACATCATCTACCATTTCAAACAACATTTTGTCCATTGAAAAAACATAGCGCATCGTCCAATCTTAAACAAAAAATAAGCTAGACATGTAGTTTCAACCCATTCATGCCTGACCTTTTCCTTATAGGTCTGGCGTGAATGGGTATGGCTTGCTAAGCCTAGAAGTGCCCAACCTCCTCTTTTTTTTTTTAGATTTAATTCTTATTTGTATCCGCTCTTTTTTTTTTTAAAAAAAATAACAGTTGATATTTTTAATTGTTCCTATGATTTTATAATACTTCAAATAAATTATTTTATTTAATCTTTAAATTTTTTTCATCTCAAATTTTAGATAGATAGGTTGTATTTTGATATTTCATTTATAAAAACAAAATTCATAAATACCTAGTGAGTAAGATTAACACTGACGATAAATAAAAAAACATATAAAACAAAAATAATAACCAAGATAAAAAATTTATAGATGTGTCTATCTTTTGCTTTTTATAGAGAGGATCAACTTCCTTTTTTTTTTTTTTTATAATTAGTGATAATTACTTTTATTTATCTTATCAGTTCTTATATTTTTTTAATCCATATTAAAACGGACATTATCTTTAAGATTTTTATATTAAAAGATTTTATAATACTAGAAAAAAAATTATAAGGTCGTCCCCCTTTTTTTTTAATTAAAGGATGTACTAGCTAGTATAAATATATTATAACATAAGAAATTATTAGAAAAAAGACTTGCAAATCAATTATGATAGAAGATTCAAATTTTCAAATAATTTTACTTTTCTAATGCAATAAGAATTTTAGACGCTTGAAATTTATAAGTTACTTATAAAATTGAATTGAATTTGAAAGCCTTTTAGATTATAAAAGTTCACAAGCACTGTCATTATTAGAAATATTTACTTTTAAAGGATTTAATTGTTGAAAGAAAGTTGATGATGAGAACATAATGCTTTCTTGACTTATATAAAAAAATATCCAAATTCAGCTCATAAATTTACCATAGGATACTTGGAGAATTTAAAAAGTCAATCATGTTATATTTAGAAAGTGGTTGACAGAAAAACTTCTTAAGAAATTTTAAATAATTGATTGTCTATTAAAGCCTTCATAGATATTGTCTATTAGCTCACATTTCAAGTATGTACTTTTAGAGGACATGATAAATGACTAGAATAAAAAAATCACGGTAATTTTCTTGAAATGATGAAACTTTTAGCATCATATAATGAACAAGTAGGTGCTTTTGTTTTGGGTAATACTCTACCAAATGCTAAGTACACTTCACACCAAATTCAAAAAAACATTTTACATGTCTTTGCTAAAAATATTTAGTCTTCAATTCGTCATGAGATTCGTGATGTAAAATTTTGTTTTATTATTGATGAAGCTAGAAATGAATTTAGAATAAAGCAAATGACCCTTATTATTAGGTTTGTTGATAAATGTGGATTTATACGAGAATTTTTTTGATATAGTGCATGTCAAAGATACAACTACTTTAGCTTTTATGGAAGAGATTTTATTTGTTTTAACTCATAAGAAAGAGATATCAGAGGTCAAGGGTATGATGGTGCCATTATTATGTATGGAGAGTAAAATGGTGTGCAATCTTTTCATTAAAGATTGCTCTTATGTATATTATGTGTTGTTTCACAATTAATTGCAACTAGCTCTTATTATTGTAGCTACCATTGATCAGCAATTATAAGAGCTAAATGATAGATTCAATAAGCAGGTGACTGAGCTTCTTATGTTGAGTGCAACTTTAGATCCTGAAAACGCCTATAAATCATTAAGTGTTGAAGATATATGCAAGCTTGTTGATAAGTTCTATCTTGAAGATCTTTCTAACAAAGAAAAAATTCAATTGAGACTCCAGTTGCAACATTATGAGCTTGACGTACCCAATCATCCAGAGTTTAAGAATTTATCATCGATTGTAAACTCATGCCAAGGATTGGTAAAAACTGGAAAATCAACAATTTATTCACTAATTAACAGATTGATTCGGTTTATTTTAACTCTTTTAATTTCAACAACAATCATTGAACGGGTTTTTTCAGATGAAGATTGTTAAAACAAGACTTTACAATCGGATAAAAAATAATTTCTTGCAGATTATTTGATTGTTTATATAAAAAAAGAGGTTGCTGAAAGATTTTCAATAGATATGATAATCAATGATTTCTATTCCATGAAAGAACGACGAGTACAATTAAAATAAATATGTAAGAATCTTTCTTTAGTTTTTTTATTGTTATTTTTTTAATTTAAAAAAATTACAAACATAAATAATGTTTCATTTTAGCCGACGTTTCTTATAAACTTTGTATATTTATATTTGATAGATTTGAAGACCAGTAAAACTAAAATGATAGATGCATTATAAAGATCATTCATTCTATATTTGTAGTAAGCTTTTACATTACTTATTTTGTTTGTAATAAACTTTATATCGTTTTACATTTTTCTTTGCACAAAACTAGATAATGCATTCTTTTTGTGCATGCAACTTGTATATGATAAAATTAAAAAAATTATTATATTAGTTTTGGCTCCCCCAAAAACAAAAATCCTAGGTCCACCCAATAGTACAATGGATATCCTCTTTATAAATGTGGCAAATATCAACATCTTAGTCATGATTGATGAGATAAAAATCTCTTTAAAAAAGAGGATTTGGTCGATGAATCCATTTCTAACTCCATAAAATCTGAATCCCTGCTATCATGCCTAATGTAATCCCAACATAATAGCCCACGTCTGTTCTTTTAATATTTGTATAGTGGATCATAAGATTTATTATGTTATTTTAAATATTTAACGGATGCATTTTAAATAGTCTTTTGTAAATTATAGAAAAAAGAAAAATATAGCCTTATCCAATATTTTGCTTTGAATTGTTCTTTTGGTATGTGGTACGCCTTTTGAAAACTTTAGAGGTCAATTCCCATTGTTAACCAAGAATTAATTAAATTTAATGTATTTTTTACACTTATGGATTAATTAGGCCATTATACATATAAATAAAATACAATAAATATATGCATTTTATAGGGGTATTTGTAGATATAGTTGGGTTGAGTTTAATCTCATAATTATAATTATATATAACTCAATTTTTGAAATTTTAAAAATTATAAACCCAATCCATTTATTTTTTTTGAACATGAACATGTTAGATATACAAGGTTGAACTAATTTTTTTTTTATGGATATTATAAATATCCATGAATTGGGTTTATATTGGTAATTTTCATGAGGTTGTATTTAGAGGTGGACTTGCCATGTGTATTGTACATGATATCTTTGATGCTAGGTCTAATTTTCATATTGTGGTGCACCGCCATTAAATTCTAATTATCTCTCATTTCCTCTTCAGCTAAGAGGCAAACTTTTTTTTGTTACGTTAAAGAAATCTAATAGAAAACTCACTAATAAAAACTTTGGAATCAAAGCATTTCTAAATAAAATAAAAATAAATCTTCAATCCAAAACTATCAAATATAAAGACAAAATAACTATGTGGTATACAGGTTGGTCAGATTAACAAGGTTTTAAAATTATTAACCTGCCACTCGACCGGTGATATTCATTTCTTAAGTTTTTTTATTCATTATTATCTGTAATATTCATATTATCTAATTTTGACAGGTCATGTCAGATCATGTTAGGTATTTCATATGATTTTGTCTATATTTGTTTCTTGGCTAAGTCTATAAATATATTGTTATATACTTTGTTGACTTAATCCATAAACTCATAATGTCAAAAAAACCACTAAATTGGTCTAATAATTTCACGAAGTCATGGGGATATTACTATCCTAGTAATGCTAAATTAGAAAGACAACGTAAAGATTATCCAAAAAAAGAAAGATAACGTAAAGAAGAATGGACAAGAGTTGGCCTACAAAGGCAAAATCATCTTCTAAATTTGGCTGTCACTTTGTAATGAAGCACATTGTCACCTAAGCAATGAACCACAACATCAACTACTATGCTATC
>Ga0325403_1006545_pt1 | contig 11099 bp, 5 predicted proteins | sample PopdelMetagenome_19_FD_205665 | JGI IMG/M metagenome (GOLD analysis project Ga0325403, IMG submission 205665) | Populus deltoides microbial communities from Bellville, Georgia, United States - Xylem-PdKOR-R4 | ecosystem: Host-associated > Plants > Phyllosphere > Stem > Wood/Secondary xylem...
TCCTCCAGTACCGTTAATGTTCGATTCTTCCACCCTCCGGCTTCATTCTCTGCTGAAATTGTCCAGGCGCCGGCGGTACCTGCACCAATTATATATCCAATTTCGCATTTAAGATTCATTGGACATTAGAATTTGATGGCTTTGTTAAGAATGTTGAAGGAAGGACGTCTAAGTTGCAGACCCCATTTCTTGCTCCGCATTGAAATGGTAATCCAATGACATCTCATGCATTCTTGACATCAAGCATTCATTGGAATTGACTGCAAAAAACCAGCCACGCCCCAGAAAAGTAATTTGATCAACTTAATTATATACTAGACCTCATTGATTAGCTTAATTAAGGATGTCAAAATTAGTTATAGTAATCAAGATCACAGAATTTCCAACGAGCTAGAACAAGAGCGATCGATTTCGGGGTTGTGAGCTAGAAATGGTATGTGAGCCAAAGAAAGTCGGGTTCAGGCTGAAAATCAGGACCAAATATGGACACATAATCACATTGTTTAACATAGCTGTGTTTCATGCCATCTTTAAGAGCTCCTGCCTTGTATCCATTTCTGTTGTCCCTACTCTCATGCTTTATTTTAAGGCCTTCGCTTGCCTATCTCTAACATTCTAGCTTCACCAAGCTCTGTAAAGGTGTTTATTTTTATTATCTTGATGTGTCATTTACTTTGGACACAAACATATATTTTCAAGTCTTTTCAGCAAGGCAAATCACAATGGAATTCTAAGAGATCATGATGGAATGGTGTTGGGTTTATTCTCTATACCTGTTGGAGTCAAAGATTCTAATGAAGCTGAATTGCTTGCTATTGTTAAAGCACTTGAATTATCTTCTTCAAGAGAAGATATGTTTGGAAGAAACATTATTGTAGAATCTGACTCTGCTAATGTGGTTAATTGGATGCTTAAACCATGTAATAGACCGTGGTACTATCATGAACTCTTCATTTTGGCTTCTCAATTCTTTTTTTGGAAAAGATTAATTGTATAAATAGAAGAAAAAAGACATAATACGAGAGGCATACCCCCGGGATACAAGAAAAAGGAAACGAAAACAGCAAAGGAAAAGGAATTAAAAAAGAAAGATTAAGGGAGCTACACTAAGAGGGCTGACTGCTTGAGAAAAGCCAACCCTTTAGTTTAAATTACGGGGGAAGAAGTGGCGGGAAGCTAAGGCTCTTGGAGGACCCAGGAGTCTCGGATAGAAGCTGGGATGGTACACTTGTGATCAAAGTTCATCAGGTGAGTTCGGATCAGTTGGAAGATGTCCTCACTTAGGTACTGAGGAGGCTGGTAGTGCTGGCAGAAGATGCGGTTGTTTTGTTCATACCATAGGAAATACACCGTAGTGGATAGGATGAGGCGAGCTAGCAGATGAGTGATTTCATGACGAGTTTGAAATTTGGAGGAGGCCCACTGGAGAAGCTGATGCAAGGGATGTTAGGCCATTGCATTTCAGACTTGCTGGTCACGGCTCCCCAAACTGTGCTGGAGTAAGAACATTGGAGTAACAGGTGGTCATGGTTTTCAGTCTCCATTCCACAAAGAATGCATGTTGTGTTTGTTATGCTCCCTGTAATGTGCAGTCTATCCATAGTGCGAAGGCGTTCCTGAGAAGCAAGCCAAAGGATGAAGGATTTGCGGGGGATATGACCTTTGAACCATAGCAAAATGGTGAATGGTATTTACAGTTCCGGTGTCTCGAAGCAACTCCCATGCTGAGTCTATGGTGAATTGCCCTGAGGAATTCCCTTTCCAAACGTGGTGATATTCCATATGAGGTCTTGGCTGGAAAGGAATAGAATTCCAGATTGCTTGAAGGGCCTGGATGCTTCTTGGGAAATTCCAGCCTTCCTCATTGCTTGAAGGGCATGGCTATGATGTTGTGGTATCTTCAGAAGGCTGGATTCTTATTAAGCTGCAGGCTCTCTGATCAGAATATCAATGCTGCGCTTATGGTTTCCCCAGTTGGTTCCTCCTTCAAGTATTGATCCTCTAATAAAAATGACAGAAGCGTTGGTTTCGTAGCTCGCCTGATTAGACGAAGCAATTCATCGCTCACTAATGTTTTTCCTCTGTTTGTGGTTTTTTTGCTCTTCAAAAATCGACATCCTGCATAATACTTTTGGTTTCTTTTCTGCCTACTACAGTCGTTATCTTGTATTCCTAAGCTTATCAAAAACTGGGTTCTAGAGATTCTGTTCTTGGTTGGTGAATTCCGCTGGCTAGGCTGTGCTACAGATATGGAAACTATTTAGCTCATGAAATTCCAGAAGATTATACATTGAATCTTGACTTCATCTTCAGTGGTGGTATCGTCTTCAAGCTTTGCATTGTTTCTTGCTGTTTTGAGGACAGAAAGGATACTACTGAGTAGAACTTGGCTGCTGCTGTTTTATCAGAGTCTTCTCTTTTGTATTTGCTTCTCTTTTGTCCCCATTTTTCGTCCTGTAAGTTTATACTGCTTATCAAAACAAAAACTCAAGGCAAATTACAAGATGAGCTAGAGGCGGAAATTAACCTTAATGGCAGGATCCTTTGAGTCATCTAGCACTTGGATTATAATAAACTTATATGCAGCTCTAAGATAGTGTTTGGTTAGCACTTGGATTATAATACGATTAGTGACATAATAGTATATGAGAAAAAAAAGATAGATATATGAGATTAAAAAAATCTTAAAATGATATAAGAAAATGCAATTTATATATATATGAATTAAATAAATAATCACAAACTTAAATCTCACCGTAAACATACACAAACGTTTCAAGCAGATATCACCTAACAACTTAACACAAACCAACACTTTATACTAGAATTGTGTTTATGTGAGATTGAACAATACACGACTTTTATCCTTCTTTGTTTTTTTTTCCCCCACTTTAGTTGAGAAGTCTTCAAACGTTGTACTCTATCTTTGTTGACCAAACAGATTAAGCATTTATGTGTTTCTGCATTAAAACAAAAAACATGTGTTTTCTTAAGTCAAGGACGGCTCTCCCCTCCAAATCCGGTTGAACATGTTTTTCTCTACCCTCACGTCACTGAATAAGACATTTTTTCAGCTGTAATGTTTAATGTTTATGAATAGAATCCGAAATTTTTATTTTTCAGTCAGATTTTAAGTAAACTACACATAGAAGAAATGGTATCTCATGTGATAACAAGAGGAAGCAACTCCATTTACCATCTAAATTATTTCAACCATGCCACAATGGGCTTCAGAGTTTAGATGGAGTTCTTCGGTCTCAGCTCTCATCTGAAAACAAAAGAAGTCCATATCATTAGGTTTAATCTGTTCAACTAAATTACTAAAATCATTGTTAGATTAACTGGGTTTTGTCAGATTAATTTCTTATTTGATTCAGCTAAAAATCCAACTCGAATCAGATTTTATAAACTGGGTTTCAATATGCTAGCCATCCAGGTTTAACAAAACCAGAGTATAATCAGTATTTTGTTGAAAATTTAAAATTTAAACTGCTGGGACCTTATTTGGATCTTGAACTATAAAATATTACAAGGAATAAGAGTTTTGTACTCTTTTTTAATCCCTCCATTCTAGAAATTAGCAAGAATTGACTCTGAAATTGCCATTTGCTTGATACAATATCATGTGATTTTACCAACGAAATTAGACACCGCCCACAAAAGATGAAAAAGACTAAACATAACGAAATATCTCCGGCTGTTTGCATCAGCCGAATTCTTCTCACGAATATGACAATTGACACGAAACATTGAGTTCTTAAATTTCCACAAATAATTGAATGGTAAAAGATGCTTCTTGGATCACTGCTATACTACTCTGCCCTGAGCCGGAGCCAGAGGACTCAGCATGGCAGTCAGACCATGGATGAGTTTATAAATATCATACCTCTTCCCTTTTCATATTTTGTCTGGCACCAGATCCCTCAGTTCAAAATGGTACCAGAATTGATGTCCCAGAAGAAAAATGTTTGCCAAGTTAAAAAGTCAAGGATCTGTTTATGATGCATCTTTATGCAAGTCACCAATCCTGGCCAGTCTCATAGATCATGGAATAGATAGCATCTGTGCTTGAAGATTTTCATACAGATTCCATGGATTGAAAGCTCCGTTTCACCACCATTGGAATTATATACATACAGACCAAATAAAAGGGTGTCTAGGTTCATGTAAAAATTTCTCAATTTACCATATTAACAAGCAGATTTCATCTTATAATCTAGCTCCCATACATTAATTAACTACCATTACCGCATTGAAAAAACATTGTACAGATATTTTGATCACAGCTAAACCCCCATATTGCAGTTCCTAAGTAGAACCAGATTTTGTTACAAACCAGCCAAAATTTTGACAACTCTAGGACATCAGACAGGACCTTGGACGTAGATCCCTAATTTACTGACTTGTAGAGTATCTTGAAGTCCAGTACTTCTCAATTTCCTCTGCTGTTCTTCCAGGAATCCTCCCAGCAATTAAAGTCCACCTAGAAAGATCAAAACTTTCTCAATCAAAACTAAAATGGTTGTAGTAAACAGACAGATGAAGGACAAGGGAGAAGGGAAGTTTAAGCCTACCTCTCACCAACCAGATTGTACATCCTAGTAATAAGAGTTTCCTCGTCTTCTGAGAATTCAAGCTTGGAATCTTGACTGGTATCTGCAATTTATAACCCATGAAAAAAATCCAATCTTAAGTTTCAAATTGGTAGCTTAAGATAAAGGACTAACAATTTTCAATCTTGTAATAACCATTAAACCCAAAAGAAAAACACAATTGGAGCAGAAATTAGCCAGAAAACAAAGAAATAAGCCAAAAATGAAAGTACATAGAGCTCCATTTGAGCATTTTCATGGTACTAATTAATAATCCCATGACTAAAATCAAGAAAGTGTAAGGAAAACACCATTACTTTCAAAAGGGTACCTCTAAAATCAATCATTAAAGTTGAAAAAAAATGCAAAACCGACCGACCCTTGAATAACTAACAAAGAGGGCAAACATTCAAATTAAGTACCTCTAGAATCAACAGAGAGATCATCACTAGAGGAGTGATCCGAGTCAGCCATAATTAAGAGCAAAAAAAAATTAAAATCTTTTGAGTCTATGGAGGGTAACTGTGTGTGAAATTGAAGGGACATAAGAGGCGGAGTATTAATAGAGAAGGGCAAAAAAGATACAGCGAAAGGCGGACATCGATGGATGGAGAAGAATGGGCGCTGGTGTCGAAGAATGGTAGTTGAAGGAATTGTGTGTCGCTAGTCCAACTTTGATAGGTAGTTGAACACTTAACGGTTGGTTGGTTCGTTCTTGTAGCCATTATTTAAATGATTTTTTTCGTTTCTACTTGGGGAAGTTTGTGACTGTGACCGTCATATTTACTAATACCTAGGGCTACAAGTCGGCAGATTAATCTAAAATTAGAAGTTTTTTTAATAATTAAATAATATTTTTTAAAATAAAAAATAAGTTTATTATTATTATTATTATTATAGATATTCGAATCAATTTATATATATCTCGATTAATTTTATAAATACTGAAATTAATAATTATATAAATTTTTAATAATCATTATATTAACAACTATTAAGAAAACTACGAGTTTGTTAAGCACGGAAGTTGATGTTTATCCTTGGATAACTAAACCATTGTTCAAGCCAAGTAATAACGGTGTGCGACTGTGCGTAGTTTTTCCAATCATTCAATTTCTTTAACTTTTTCAAGGTTTTATCCTAAACTTAATGGAACATCTTGACTAATTGTTATTTAAACACTTAAATATTGTCAATTAAAAACAAAACGAATCTTATTTCCAAATCTTGAGATCATTGGGATCTTAATGTCGGGTTTGAAATAGGTTTCTGAGTTAAATAATATTTAGAGATGAATGGGTTAAAGGAAGAAATAGAAAAATGTCTGAAGCTACTTCGGGCATGAACAAGAGTCTAAAAGGAGGTTTTATGCATTCTAGGTTACTAGGGACAATCCCTGAGTGTTCCTCATCGAACCTCGACAGGCTTAAAAAACTGGGTTAGTTGTGCGGTTAGAACACTCCTCGGTGCTTAGAGCATCGCAAAAAATCGTTTTATAAAATGTGTTTTTATTTAAAAAAATATTTTAAAATTTATTTTTAATATCCGTGCTTCAAACCAATTTAAAAACAAAAAAAACTAAATTAAAACAAAAAAAATTCAAAGCTCATGAAAAACATAATCGAACCACACTGTCAGACAGCAACTTCTCAGTAACGTGTGTTTTTGGGGTTCGGCGGGTGTTAGGTAGAAAATGAAAAGCTTTGTATTCTGCTCAGTTTTGTTTTCTTTCAGGACCTAGAACAGTGTTGAGATGGAGACCAGACCAGTGAGACTCAGGTCATGGCTGATTGGAGAAAGCACATGAAATGCGAGGAAGAAAACAAACAAGAAGATAAGAAAATAGTATGCCCACGTACATTAATTACATGACAAGTGCATATACCTGTTTGATGTCTACGGAACACTTGTTTATTCCTGTATAAATTTACGTTTGACAAGTACAAGATTGCTGCTCCTCCTTGTCCTACAGTCGATGAACTCTTTTTCTGGTGAATCCCCCTTGTCCGCTTGCTTAAGATAAACAAAATGGTAAAAGATGATGAGAATTTGTTCTCTTCCCCGCCTAGCCTCTCTGTAGCCGCTAGACCATCGCCAGAACCATATCACCTTTGCACAATGGCTGTCAAATCCCCCTCACGAGATGCACAAACGCATGGCCAGAACCGTCACCTTTGCGCCATGGCTGTCAAATCCTCCTCACGAGACGCCTGAATAGCACAAACGCATCCTACACAAATGCACGTGCTGGCACTTTTAGTTTCTAAATAATATTTTATAATTTTTAGTTAATTAAATTTCTCAGTATTGCGGTAGTTGTTGTGGTTATAATTTAAAAAAAATTATTTTATAAAAAGTATTTTTAGTTGAGATTGATTTGAAAAAATATATGTTTGGTTAAAACTGTGATAGAAATTGAGGGTGGACAAAAAGTAGTTTAATGTGTTTGGTTAAAAATGCTTTTGAAATTGAGGTTATAAAATAATTTAAAAAATATATATATTAATATTTATAGTTTTTAATTTAAATATTGTAGATTTAACTATTGTTATTACATCATGAAATAAATCATACTTTATATAAAAAAAAATTATTGTTTCATTAAACTATCTACAATTCCATTACATACAAAATTCATCCGATAAGAACTACAGTTTCCATGATTCTTTGAGCGTGCAATAAAATTAGGTAAAATATTACCAGTAATAAAATTGAAATTATAGTACGAATAAATTTAATTTACTTTAAACTAATTTTTTTAAAAAAATTATTGTTCACATTCACATAAACAGTGTGAGTAAAATTAATTAACTGTACTGATTTTTCAAAAAAAAATATTAACTGGCTTTTTAAAAAAAATAAAATAAATAAACCGTTCAACAGTGCAAGTTCACTCACATTATTCGCTGTTTTTTTTGAAGAAAACAAAATCTGCACTGTTCACTTTAGTGAACAGTGCGAAGGCTGCACGTGCAGCATGGTGCTGCAAGAAGTTGGTAACACTTGCTTTCATTTTTCAGCATTTTAAACACATAATTTGGTGGGACCCATAAATAGTAATTTACATTTAACACAGACGTATCAACGTAGACAAACACTTTCTTAGTAAGTTAGATTATAATTCAAAAATTAAAATGAAAAATGCAAAATAAACCTCTAGTTAAAAAATATTGTTTTAAAAGTAATTTAGTTATTTTCTATACTTCATAAAAAAAAATAAAAATAAAACAAACTTAAAGATCTGAGAAATAAATTTTAATTTTAAAAATAATTTAATCATTTTTTTCTGTTTTAAAAATATGAAAAAACCAAATTATCTTTGTTCAATCTGGTAATGAACCTTGTAAATATACTATTTTACCCTTCAAAGATTTTAAAAAAAAAACAATCATCACTATATTGTTTCGGTGCAATGAATCGAATGGAACACCGAAACAGCCCTCGATATATTGGGACCAACCAAATTCAAAAACCGAGGTGAAAACACACTAAAACAAACTGTGTCTGACTAGGTTTGAAAACTAAAATGAAAACCCACTAAATCAAGCCGTGATGAGCCGGGTCCAACCAGACCCGAAAATCAAAGCAAATACCCACTGAAACAGGCTACATACAAAAACCAAATATTTATACCAGCCCAAATAAGTCCTGTCAGGTCATGACCAATCAGGCCTGAAAACAAAACAAATAGCCACAGAACAGGCCCTGACCAACTAGGCCCAAAAAGGCTAATACAAGATGCAAATAATGGATTGAACCACCAGGCCGTTGTGTAAATTAAGGAAGTTTGTCCTGCCCTGACTGGTTTTTGTGACTTACAAGTTGCAGCATCTTGGTAACAGGAGGGGGAAAAAAAGAACGAAAAAGCGTATGGAACCACCTATTTCAGAAGTTGTGTTCATCCTCAACAAACCCGTCACGAATCCTTGTCAGGTCCAAATATATATCTATTTGGACATGCAAATACATACCAAAAATACATCTTAATTAAATAATACGAAATTTCCAAGTTGAAATCTGAGAACAAATATAACAAAAGCTCCTTAATGGACATTGAAGAGTGATTACAAAGAGGCACACAACCGCTTCTGTTCTCAACTTAAAGAAAAGGTAGAAAGGATCATGCAATGTACTGCTAGTAACACAAACATCTATAGAACGCCAGCAAGCTTTATTCTGGCAAGGGATCCGGTAGTCATACATATTTAATCCACATCACACAAGAAGCAGCGAATCCACTTTTAAAATGCAGAAAACAGAATATCCTGAATTAATGTTGAAAAGAACACAAGCTAAAGATGCCAAGTTCTATATCGAACTTGATACCATGCAAGACGTGTAAACTAGGTATAGCAATTAGCTTGCTGCTTCTTAGAAACCATGAATCTTGATATTTTCCTTCTTCACAATGCCAGCCTGTTCACAGAGAGCAAAAGAAAAATTTTCATTCATTGCTCCTAAATATAAAAAGAACTACATTTAAAACAAGATCAGGGATGTGTTTATTACCTGCACGAGAAAGGTGGAAACGTTCTTCCTTTGATCACCCTGAAGTTGAATGACCTGCACCCATGCACAAAAGCAGTGTTTAGTGCAAGCACAAGAAGGATCCATCAACGGTTACACACGTCCTTGCAGACAAACTCTCTTCATGTTGGCACACCTTAGCAGCTATCAACTGAATGCACTAGTAAAGACTATTGTTGATACAATAATTCCTAATGTCTGAACAGATGTGGTGTTTCTCTATACCATGCCAAATGAGAATTGTAGCTCCATGCTGCATGCGCTCATTCTCTGGGTTGGTCTAGATAACAAACCGACTAGAAGAGTATAATGATGGAAATTTCTAAGTAGCTTCGGGGGAATAGATGGAAAATAAATCATCTGTTATGGATTGAGAAGGTTATAGTCTAGATAATAGAGAAAGATTTGGAAAGCAACTGAGGTTATAAGCAAGAAAGGGAATTTAGAAGTGTCAAGAGATAGCTACCAACGTGTAAAGGAACTTTCCACACAGGATGCATGGGAGATGGAGAATCAAATACCCACCCATAATATCAGAAAAGCTACAAGAGCTTTATTTTCAAAGAAGTTATTTCAAAATACTTTACACGTCATTTTTCTCACAGTTTGAATAACAAAAGAGCTGAGGACTGCATGCAATCACCCCTTGTTGGCAACAGCAGACTATGTACAGATTTATGATAACACCTTTGAAGGACATTCTGGAAACAACATAGATAGAAACAAACCTGGCCTAACTCAGGGTCCTGGACAACAGTTCCATTGCAGCAGAACTCTTTCTTGAGGTCCTTGAGTATCTTGTTGTAGCTATATTCCTTCTTCAACCCTTGCACAGTAGTCAGGCTTTTCCTCCCATTTCGCTGCTGTACACGCACATGAACATAATCTTTTGTCCCAGCACCGGAGTCCTCAGCATTTGCCTCAGCAAAGGGATCTATTCATCCATTGAAGAAACATTATTACTATAAACTTCTAACTTCATCAGAACAATAAATATATATTAATCCAACAAATAAAACATACCGAAAGCAGTTGGAATAGCGTTGTCGAATTCAGACATGAAAGAAAGATTCTGGAAGTAGAAAGCGAAACCGACAAACAATTCTTTTGATATTAATCAAATTTCTCTGAGCTGAAACATATGCCAGAAAACAAAATTAAGGGTGGAAGGTTCCACAGGAGAGAGATACGGATCAAGATCCAGAGAATCCTACAATTTAATAGGTCAAGATAAGTGCTAAAGGATTTAGAAAGCTTTACTATCCAATCATCAGTTCTAATTTCACATTTACGACAAACCAAGCAATGAGAAGGTAAAATCCTTGGATGTGTAAAATAATCATGTAAGATTTTAACTATACATTAAAATGCAAGAACGGTAAATTTTATCATTCTGTATTGAATAACGCAAAAAAAATTAAAAAACAAAATCAGTACTGATAAACACTAAAATAACTAAAACAGCTACATATTATCCATACATCAGATGGGTCTAGCTACAGTCTACACCACCATTTAACAAATAGATGTGTGTATCTTAATCAGCGTCATAGCCACGTATTCCTGTAGACCACTCAATGATTTCCGACTTCACTCAAAAAATGGGTTATCTTTTCAGAAACACATCCATTTCCTCATTCTATTCCTATAATGGCAGCTGCTACACCTTATCATCAACAATCAGTCCAAAATAATAAAATCTAAAATGCATGTGGATCACCCCATTCATCAAACATATCTTTTCTTGTCAACTGATGAACAAACATCTTTAACTACTAGTTCCATTATATCACTACAGAAAATTAAGGGTCATCTCCTTCCATCTCCTAACAAGACACTATGAATTTTGGTCACACCAGTCCCTCATGCCATCTGAGGCACAAGTCTGTAGCTTCATAATTCTCTATCAAAATACCCTATACTCAAATCTTAAGTTTCCAAACAGCCTATAAAAGTTTCAAACTTTTCCTCAAATAAACC
>Ga0325403_1006548_pt1 | contig 11096 bp, 9 predicted proteins | sample PopdelMetagenome_19_FD_205665 | JGI IMG/M metagenome (GOLD analysis project Ga0325403, IMG submission 205665) | Populus deltoides microbial communities from Bellville, Georgia, United States - Xylem-PdKOR-R4 | ecosystem: Host-associated > Plants > Phyllosphere > Stem > Wood/Secondary xylem...
AGATTATTGTTTACAATTCAGTCTGAACCATGCTATGCATTTGGAATCAAATGTGGATTAGAGTTACGAGAATCTGATGAAAGTCGAAGAACTGTCTTTGAAGTTGGAACTGATTGAATCGAAAACCTATCTTACAGAAACTCTTCTGCAAATGACTGCCCTTCTCAGCATATCATATTCATATTTGGGTTGTCTATATCTTACTCTTTCAAGAACAAAAGCAGTGAAATATGAGGTCGTACAACACCTTAAATGTATCAAATCTTGTTCTACGATGCAGTATAATTACTTATAACAGAACAGTAAATCATCTGTTTATATTACAACCTTTTTATCAAAGTTATTGCCTAGAATGCCCATCCGGTGGAAGTAGGACCGGAGTTATGAGTACGGAATGGGAGTTTAATAACGTTATCTGGAGTTGAAGATGGTTGGCTAAGAGGCTTGTCTTCCAAAAACTTCTCTGCAAATGCCTATACAAACGCAAAATACACCTAAGTAATTTGACGATCACCGTTCTTGTGTAGTTTAGATAACATATCAGTAAATTAGAAGGAAACATAATTCGAGTACCTTGATACCATTGAAAGACAAATCACTGTTATATACATGCTTATTGGCTCCGTTCGCCGTATACCCTACAAGCTGCATGATAAATTGACAATAGATAGAATCGAGAATCTCATGTTGCTGAAAGAAACAAGACTTCAACATAATTCTCGTTTTCATTTTTTTTCTTTTGATTTTGGAGAAGGGGGAGGGGATTGGAGTTGGAGGTACTCACTGTTGGAAGACCTTCAGCAACGCCAAATTCATAAGAAACTCGCCTTTGCATAGAATTATATTCAGTTTCTACATGGACAAAGAGAAGCTACAGCAAGCCCAACAAAACCATGTCAGTTCTATATCAATATAACGAAGGCAAGGCCTCATCAACAATACATGTTGTTCTGGTTCATAAATGACTATAAATACAGAAAATCTCAAACAACTACATTTAATCTAAATCAACCATGATTCAATAATACTGTAGACTTTTCTCCCATATGTGTGTGTGTGTAATAGACTAGTATGCCAGGGTGAAACCGATGGGACATAAGTGGCTCCTCCTCTCCTCTATATGCCTTATAGTCGGAGACTCGAAGAGATTCCAGTAAAGTTTCAAATTAGACAAGCTAAATACATTTTTTTTTTCAAAAATGAATCAGTACAGCAAAGTTACAGTTGCTAGATGTTCATAAAACAGTACTAGCGGAAGTACAAATATTTATGATTACCTTCCCTTTGAGATGATCTGCTGCCTCTATGAATGGGGCTAACACCTCCTTAGGAAATGTAGCAGCAAAAAGCCATAACTGAGAAAGATTTAACAGAAGTGTTATGCAATCATGAAGAACTTGAATTTCTATCAGTAAAAATATCGACATAAGGTCTCACCTGTTTCATAGGATTTTTGAATATGTTGGGAGCATCTTCTTCTGAGAAAGTGATCACCGAAGGAAGTTTATTTTCGGATACAAAGTTTGATATTTCTGATCTAGTGAATTGACAATCTGTACAAAAGAAAGATTGGTGTGCCAGTCAATAATACTTTGAAAATTTTGATCTAGGAACAATTTATTGGGATTTATATTGATGAAACTAACCAAAACCAAAATGGTTATGATTTCTTGTCATCCACTTCAGCTTCAGCATGACCAAGGCAGGTTGTTTGATTTGTGGGTCGATTTGGAAAAGCCTTGCAACCTCAGCATTAGCAGTTTGATAGAAGTTGACATCAATATGCTGCTTTGCCACCGCAGCAAGCTCCTCGCTCTCAGAACCCTGTCAACATTGTAGGAATTGAATTTCGTGACCAGATTATCAAGAAAAAAACAAGCAAAGTTTCTTGCTGTTGGTGCATATATCCAAACAAACTACCAGATTAATTCCAATCTGAGTTCGAAGTAACAAAGATTATGAGCAACTTGTGATTCTAAGCTATGCAACTCATGCCATTATAATCAGCAAAACTTGCACAGATCACAAATCATAAATTGAGTACCAGATGCAATTACAGCAAGAACGGATAACATACTTTGATTATCCCAAATTCGCATATCGATTGGTTATCTAAGGCTCATTCCTCGTCAATGTAAAGATGGTCACATAAATGTACTCAATATAATATTCCTCCTTTTAGTGAGCTACATAACCTAAGCACATCAAGGGAAAAAATGAAAGATATTATCAAGCGGGCACGAATTACCTCTAAAGTACCGAAGAATCCCATCACTAAAACAGATCTTGCTGCCAATATTCTCTCAGCCGCCTCAATTGTTGTCACATTTTGGACAGCAAGGCTCATCTTCTGCCTCACCCAAGTTGTAATAGCATCACTGCAATTTAAACAACCATGTTTCAAGACATATTATAAGACCAACAAGATCCATGTTCTGGACACCACAATGGAACCAAAGAGCAGTCAAACACTCACCTAGTCCTTTCATCAGTTAAATCATACGTAACCTTTTGAACTCCTCCGTTGACTAATACATACATTGCAGGATACTCCTTAATCTTGAACATCTTTCCCAATTCTATTTCGTTGGTAGCATCTATCTTTGCAAAAACAGCCTCACCTTTTAGCATGGTAGCAGCAGCAGCGTATTCTGGGGCTAACCTCTGACTCCAAAACACACCATGGAGCATAAAAATTCAACATCACGTATTGATTTGCAGCAACAAATTCGCTGAAATTATTTTGTGTCAGCACCTCCACATCCTTCTCATCAAATAAAGATTTCTCATTCTTACAATCGACCGGTGGCATTGGGATGAATTCTGGTGTCTTGGTGAGATCATTATAGTCGTTGACTTCTTTAAAGAATAGAAGTTCAGAGATTGGTGTAATGTAAAAGATGGTGAAAATAAGAAGGATTGAATTGAAGAGATAGAAGATGTGGAACCATGTTTGTGGCATGTTTTCTTGAGAAATGCAGAGAGTAGTGAACGTGGACTGTGGAGTGGAGGAGGAGGCAAAAAGACCAGGAGAGAAGACTTGACAATATAAGGCTAGCTAGACTCTGCCATCCTGGAACTGGAGAAATTATGTTCAACGTACGAAGATTGCTAAGTTTTTTTTTTATTATGATTATTACTTTTAAATTGTTGATTTGAATCATTTGGAAGGTGGTGAAGATTAAAAGAATACTGCTTATTCTAAAAATATATATTCTATTCATTTGCTCATTGAAAGTGGCTGTTTAATATCGAGGTTGAAATTGTTTTTTTATTAAAATTTAATTTTTAAAAAATTTAATTTTTTAATATTTTTAAATTATTTTAATATGGTAGTGTTAAAATTAAATTTTAAAAAATAAAAAAAATATTATTTTAATATATTTTCAAACAAAATTATTTTTTAAAAAATAACATTTAAAACTCTCAAAAATTAAATATGTGCATGCACTGTTATCAAGATATTTTATCCTCTACAGTCAAAGTGAGGGGGAGATGATTCAGCATCATCCTAGTTTTTAAGACTTTTTGGTCTTTTCAAACAAGAGAAGTCTATGGTTCGAGCAGAAACAGCTAAATTCCAACTGATACATTCCTTAAAAATCATAATTGAGGTTTACTCGGAGTTCATCCGGGTTTTATAACTATACCAAGAACTTCTTTCTCATGTTATTCATTGAAACTTCGAATGCCATCCAAGTCTTCACCTCAATCGCAATGGCGTTGCTCCATCGTAGCAAAGTTCTCCATGGCAATCTTTTTAAAATTGAAGAAGTCGAAGGAAGAGGACATGGACTTTGGGCAGTTGAACAACATCAAAGGTCAAAACAAGGAATCCAATGACACATTCTTAAAAGAACCTGGTCCTTTCAAGATAATGATTGTCCATACGAACTCCATTGACAAAAAAGTACGAACTGGGAAATGCTAGAATATTATACTTCTGGGCCAACATTGTTTCCACAGTAGCATCCACCTTGGCAAGTATTGCCTCACCCTTGATCATGGTTGCTGCAGCTGTATACTCGGGGGCCAGAAGCTTGCTCTAGTAGCACCATGGCGTATAGAAATCCACCATCACATGCCAATTCTTGTTAACGAAATCACTAAAACTCTTGTCACCCAGGATTACCACATCTTTGTCGTCAGTAAGTGGTGGCTTTCGCATACTTTTGTTGTTAAAAGTTTTCAGACTCTCAAATCTTGATTGGTGGTTAGTATTGCCTCATGAAGAATTGGTTTATCCTCAAGAAGGGATAGAGCTTTTGCAATATCTTCATTATGAAGTTTAAACCGAAAGACAGTGGAGAGAAATAGAAGAGTAGTTGTTGTAAACATTTTTTTAGAAACACTCTGACACACAAAACATCACACAGACTAGGAAGGATCCTTGTATTGGCCAGAGGAAAACTGTTGATTCTGTTGTCTCAAGGAACTGGAAATTCAAAGCAAGAAGTTGGTCTTAGCCCGTTGTCTATCTCGTACTCCGATAAACAGGATGCACAACTTTTTTAAGCCATTTTGTCTGACAATGCAATTACTTTGCTGCAGATAATTAAAGGCAATCAACTTTATAATCAGTGACGACATTTTCCAAAATAAGTACCTTCACCTTGAGTAGGAGAATCACGTGAAGGAGCAAGGGACTACTATAAATATCAGAAACTTGAACAGGTTCCTGCGTTCTTATTATCTTGAATGCAAATTGATTTCACAGTTCAATAAATACATCTCCAATACGGTCTTGGGATGTGATTTTGATACCATGTAATTTGTCAGCATGCCTCCTCATAATGAATTCTGAAACGCTCTTGCCTCTAGTTTCATATCAACATTATCTTTTGTTTGAGCATTTTCTGATGTTTAATTCACCTCCTAGATAAACCGATTTAGAGGGATGCCAAGGATTTCTTCACGGACATGGAGATCCTGATGTCACTTGCCAGAAGCACGAGCGGCCCCGATTAATTCTACCTCGATCATTTTCAAAATATCCGAGACCTGCACAAAATATAGAAGAAACACTGGTACCAATCAAAACAATGATGTGTCAAGGAAATTAGAGAGCATAATTAGAGTGACAGTGAGCAGGGGAAACTTTCGGATGTAAGGGTGTAATGTTTTTGTATGAAAAAGAACATTTGCAATACAAGATAGGCATGACAGACCTGCATCATATAGAAGATTAAGAAAATAGACCATGCCTTACCTCAGAATACTGTTGCAACGCTGGCGCATAGTGATACAGTGTCTTGTATATCTTGTCAAGCAGGCTTAAAAGTACATCCACTTGATCACCTAGCAGATCCACCTATTCAATCATATGGAGAAAGACATACACCTCTTAATGAAACCAATGTAACATTTCCAGGAAGAACTTTAATTTTATGCGAACTTCCACAGAATGAAGTCCATCTGGGAAAAAAAGAGAACAAATAATGAGCTCAGAACCTCAGTTTCAGCCCTTCTGAGATTCTCGCATCTCCTTAGAAAAGCCTTTTTATAAAGCAAATCCTCTCTCCTTTGCAAGGAAACAAGTTCAACGAGTGGATTCAGATAATGAGTTGCTTCCTCCACCCTGTAAGAAACAGCAAACAACCTTCTTAGCAACGAATATAACTTAATCACTAGATCATACATACTAAACATTTATGCCATTTTATTTTGGAAAACAAACACAAGAAAGCTAATGAAACAAGCATGAAGCAATGGCAAGGAATCTAGGTGCATCTCTATCAGCATATAAGATGATAATCGCAATTTAGATAAATTCTCCCTCGGTATATTTCAAGCAATATCATAGGCGAAGAAGGATAAGAGTTTGTGAAAATAACGCGTTAGAGAGCGGGGGAGAGCTAATGGAAAATTGAGGTACCTTAAAATGTTCAGCACTAATTTCTTTTCCACTATTCGCTTAAAGTCCATTAATACTTGAGAAAATTCCAGGATAGGTGTAAAATCAGAGTTAGATAGGTTTACTTTGACCTCCTCATCAAATCTTTCTGTATCTTCAACAGCAACACCTAAACTTGATCTTAACTCTCTCAGTAGTCCTTTACTCATAGCTACCTGCTCCAAAGCTTTCTTAACTTCGCTACAAACTGAAATTGAAGTGCTATCTATCTCAGTCAACAATTCCCTCGTGTCCTGAGATTTGTTCAGTTCTTCATGTTTCAGTGCCACAACGTGAAGGGGTGTTTTGTATTCCTTCATTGCAGGACTTGCTTGGCGTTTCAAATTTTCGAATTTAATATGCTCTGGCTGTGAATCTTGTTTTTGAACCAAATGCTCCTCTTTACCAATATCTTGACTTATATGTAACTTGTCAGCAGAGGTGAAATCTTCCAATATTCTGAAGCGATCCTGGGCTGTAGTTTCCCCAGAAATGGTATGAGTTTCTGCCATTGCCTCCACAACAATTAATATGAAAATTTCTTCTCTGATGAGGATTTCATAATCATAGGAATCTATCTCTGCCTTCCATTCCTCAGACATTTCTTTAAGGAAAACCATAAAGACATCCTCCTTCACTGAATATTCTACGTCCTCGAAAAAACTATTACCCTGAGCAACACAATCCACACTATTCCCAGGATAATTCAACTCTTTGAATTTGCTTACTATGCGAGTGCTTGCCATGTCTCTGATGGTCTCTTCAAAGGCAATCCGATCAATATCTTCCTTAACTATGCTTTCACCGTCACACCGTTCAACAGCCTCATTCCATTCCTTGAAAGTTTCTGTGAAGAAGGTTGACAATATTTCCTCCCTTGTTGTTCCCTCTAAAATATGTTCTTGAAAACAATTCCTTTCAGCTCTAGCATCCCGGCACTCAGTTGACACAGAGTCGAGAGTACAGCAACAATCCTTCAGTGCCTCTCTGGAGACAAGATAAAACATCTCCTCTGTAATCTGATCTTCAATCTTATCACCTTGCATTTTCTCATCACACTCATTGACAATTCCCTTCAAAATATGTTCATATATACCTTCTCTTACCAGGATCGCAATGTCATAACTACGTAACTCAGCGCAGCATTCATGCATTAAGCCTTCCAAAAGAGTAATGTAAGTGTCTTCTACTATCACATTTTGCAAATTTGTATCTTCTTTCTCCATTTTCAGCTTTCTTATTACATTATGCAGTTTCTCATTTGCATCATGAGAAATTGAGCTGCTATTCAACTTCTCCAAAGCGTCATCTTTCATATCAAAATGATACAGCATCTTCGTTGAGGAAGTTTCCTCGTGATCTTCACCTCCATGGTAAGCAAAAGATTCATCAAGGTTTTCCCTCCAGTCGAGTAAATTTCCCAGTTTTGCAGTAACATCTCGGAATCTTTGTCTTGGACTAACAGGGCCCTTTTCTGATCTCCTATAGCATGCACACCCGTTTTCCTTGAGAAATTCTAGTTTCTGTGATTTAAGCTCTTCACTTTTTCTCCTGATGATCGTTTCATGACTCTTTATCATCTTAGCAACATAGTGCGCGCTGTCTTCTTCAGAATCCTCTACGTTCAGCTGCTTCATCTGGTCTATTTTTCCAACTCTTACAGTGAAATCGTCAGGGGTATAAGAAATTTCCCCTTCTGATGAAGACTTCCCTTTCATTTTCATAGAAATCCTGCTCTCGCGACTGCTGTGGGAGATGCTAAGAGGCTCCAGTTCGTCTTGCAAGCATGTTATCTCTTTCATCAAATCCGCCAAATGCTTGCTCAAGCCTATGGAAACTTGCTTCTGCCACCTCCTTACTTCTGCTGTGAAATTCTCCTGGATATCCCCCATGAAACCTTTGATCAAGATAACTATTACAGCTTTCTCAATTGTCCACCCTAACTGTTGCTCAGTCGGCTCCAACTCCGACAAGAAAATGGCATTCTGCATCTTTTCAAAAGCAAGACTCATGGTTTCTTTTAAGATGTCCATGTCTGAGCTCATCTGCTCAACCCTCAAGCTTTCAAAACCATGATATCTCCTCTTATCAATATTTTCATCTTCAGGGTCAAGTTGTTGTTTGATATTCCACACCTGTTGATTTACTGAATCCTTCAGCTCAGAAAATCCTTCATCTCTATTCCCATCACCACTTACCAGATTGCCAAGAAAGTGCTCCTCAATGCCATCGGTCTTTGTTCTCTCAAGCTCCAGAGTGGCACGTAAAGATTCCAATTCTCTTTCTTTGAGTTCCAATTCATGCCTGAGCTTCATTTCATTTTCTAACCTCTCCGTTAACTCTCTATCCTTTTCTGCGATGGCAAGCTCAGTTTCTCTGAGCCGACCTTCAAGACGGTCTCTAATTTCTGCCAAGTCCCCTAAAGCCTCTTCATCACTGCTTTCAAGACTGCCGTCAGCTTCTTCAAGAACAAACTTCAGACACCCTTCCAACTGCATCACTGCCAACTCGTAAAACTTTGATATCTCATGTAAACGTGCAATAACTCCTTCCTTGGAGTGGACTCTTTCATGTGCCTTGTCCATTCTAGAGTGCAGCATAGACATGATAGCGGAATCTGTTATGGAGGATTTAACCTTACCACCCATCCTACTGAATACCTCATCCATTTTTCGAGTTGCAAGCAATGAGCAAAGAGAGATGCCAAGCTCTAAAATGAGAGAAAGGAATATCCTCCCTCTGTCTCTCCCACTTTTTTGCCCTAAAAAGTGGATGATCCAACTGAATTTCCGTTATCTTACATGGTCCACATCGTTCTATTCCTCCTCCTCCTCCTCCTCTCCACTTGTCACTCAAAGCAGCTTGGTAAGGAATGATAAATTGGTTTGCCTAGTCCTATTATTTCTTTTGTATTATTTGCAAAATGATTAGCCTAAGTTAGCCAACCAACTACAACAAACTAAAAAGGGCTGATGTTGGTGTATTTCTTCCAAATCATAGTGCCTTGCATGAATGCAAAGAGGAAACATCAAAAACCTAAATCAGCTTCCGCTTACAACCCCATCAAAATCTAAGACAATATGTATTTATTTTAATTCATAAAAAAAAATAAATTAAAAACTACATTTATAAAATTTAACCTGATCCAAGATTTGGGTCGATGATGATAATAAAAAAAACATTGTTTTAAAATATGTTTTTAAAAAAATCAAAACAATTACAAATTAAACCACTTAATACATGTTTAAGAGTACCTTGATCATATTATAAATTTGTTTTTAAATATTTTTTAATAGTATTTTTCACCTAAAACTACATTAAACATTAAAATAATTTTATTTTTTAGACCTTACCACATCAAAACTATTAAAAATACTAAAAATAATTAATTTAATATTTTCTAAAAATGCACTCATTTCAACCGGAATGTGAAGCTATCACTTAATTAACAAGATTTAACCGAATCAACTGATTGATATTAAACACAACCCACATTAGGTTACGAATCTATGAATAACTGGAAACCACAGAAACAGAACAAAATAAAAAAAAATCGAAGTTTCAAAGCAATAATTTCCCATCATAATGTAGTCATTCCTTTTATTTATTAATTTCATCACCCAACTTCGGCAACATAGCAGGTTGATCATAGCCTGCTTCATGTTACCGAAGAGCAACTTCATTATATTAAATTATACTATTAACAAAGAGCGACGTCACGCGTCACCGTCGTTGGCCACGCCCCCTCGTTTGGCACGGTTTTCTAGCCACTCAACTATATCCCCAAACACCAAATTGACATTCTCCTCGGACTCGCCGACCAACTGATGCCACATGCCAGGGTAAATCTTCAATGTCCTATCCGTGCTCGCAGCGCGTTCAAACAACTCCTTGGCGCAGGCAGGGTCACACACCATGTCATCACCACCATGCACAACCAACAAAGGCACATCCACCTCCCCAAACCTCCCTTGAAGTTCCTTGCATACTCTGATAAGCTCAAATGCTGTAGCCGCGCGTGGCCTCATTGCCACCCTCTTCGGGCTCGCAAACGCCAACTTCGCCTTCCACTCTTCCTTAAACGACACCTCAGGCAACGATCCACGCGTTGGGACCACTCTCCAAGTGGGCACCACCGCTGCAACTACAAACAGTAAATGCTCCAAAGGCCACGGGGGCTTGAACTTGGCACTAATCCCGCACATGGCCCCGTTCAAAATCAACCCATCCCACGCGCCTTTCTGGCGTAGCGTAATGTACAAGGCTATTGCCCCGCCCAGCGATTCCGAGTACAAAAAAGCCGGCAGATCGGGCGCGTGATTCTCACGGAACGTCTTAAAATACTGCATGCAGTCTTCCACAACAGGGTTGATATCTGGGATATGATACATCAAGTTGTCGAGCCCATCAGAGAAGCCATGGCCTTGGTGATCAATAGCACAGACAGAGAACCCGTTTTTAGCAAAGAGAATAGAGGTTAGCTGGATGAACCAGCTGGATTCACCGGTGAAGCCATGGACAACGGCTACGCAGCCAATTGTTTTGCTCGGAGGAAGTGGGGTCCACCATTGAGTGAAGAGCTTGAAGCCCCGGGAGTTGGTTATGTATTCAGAAGAGTGGGTGACTTGGTGTTTGGCGTAGAATTCAGTGGGGGAAAGGGTTCCAAACGGGCTTTGCTCGTTCGCTTCCGCCACTGGGTGCTGCACCACCATTTTTCTGTTGGGTTTGTTAGAAGTGAGGGTGGCGGAAGCGGGGGGGATGTGAAGAGAGAAAGAGAAGGGATGGTGGAATGTGTGAATTTGGATTTTGTTGAGAGCTTGGGAGGGTATTTATTTTATTAGCCTTAAAAATATCCAATTTTACCATCAACAATTGTTTATGAAAATAATTTCGATTTCTTGGTCTTCGAGGCATTTCTGTTAAAATCCCTTTGCAAGTTCTTTGCAAAATTGAAACGGGGAGTCATAATAAAAACTCCAACGACAAACTTGAAAATAGGAAATTGAATGGAGACCGGAATCAAATTATTTTTGAGATGAAATGCATAACTATTTTGATAAATCTTGAAATTCAAGAACCAAAACACAAGACTTTAAGGCTTTGGGGGGTGTCATAAGCCCAAGTATACCCTACCGTGGAGCCCCCGAAAGACGTGGCATCATCCACCATAAGTTTATTTTATTTTATTTTTTCTGTAAATGAC
>Ga0325403_1006549_pt1 | contig 11096 bp, 10 predicted proteins | sample PopdelMetagenome_19_FD_205665 | JGI IMG/M metagenome (GOLD analysis project Ga0325403, IMG submission 205665) | Populus deltoides microbial communities from Bellville, Georgia, United States - Xylem-PdKOR-R4 | ecosystem: Host-associated > Plants > Phyllosphere > Stem > Wood/Secondary xylem...
ATATAAATTAAATTTACATTTTAATTAAATAAAATTAAAGAACTTATATAATATCATAATTGTAGTCCAAAAAATGAGAAATGTAAGAAAATAAAGAATAAATCGACGTTAGATTTAAAAACAATTGAGGGAAAACACAAAACACAAAATTTATCCTTTTAAAATTCATTTACCTCTCCCCTTCCTCTTAAAATGTTACTCTTCTTGAAAATTTAACCCTTTTAGATTAAATGTTACATGTTTGTGATAATTTCTTGAAAAGAAAAAAAAAGAATTAAAGGAGGTTAAAATTTATCCTCAAAACAGGGTTAAGTGTTGACTTTAAATAAAAGAAAGGTAAAGAAATTTTCAAGGATAAGATTTTTTGGTTTTCGTACAATTACATTCTTTCAAGTTTTGGACTCTACAGGGATGCAGCTCGTTCCAATTCAGATGAGCAACCACCATTTGTGTTCCTCATGGCTAATTCTGCTGGAATACAATCCTGTGGCCCAGTACCTGTCACAAGAACCCGGCTTGCTCCGAGGTCATACAGGCTCTGCAACAATGAAAATAGACAGATATCAATGATCGTTTACGTCTTTTCCCAAGTTTGATCATGACTTAAGAATCCACAATCTACCTGAAATTAGACTTAGGCCAATCCAATCTATGTTGAGGCCATTAGAGAATCGGCCAGTGGTCCAATGTGTTGGAAAATCGATTCCACAAGGAGGTGAATCAACTCTAGCAGTTGCGAATCAGCTGCTAGTCGATAGCAGTTGCATGGCTCTATTCAAAGTTTGGTTCAAAACTACTGGTTTATTATGCCTTAACAATTTAGGTGTTACTTGTAGTAGTTCTTAGAAGAAAATGTAGCCCTTTACTGCCTGAGCCTTTTTCAGAAACAATGCTGTTACCAAACTACTAAATAGAATTGATTATCCATGATAAAAAAAGAAAAAAAAATGATTCTGGCTCTGGGTCTTGGGATTTCTTCCTACTGAAAACTTAGAATATTACTTAATTTAAGACTAAGGACATGAGCTAGCAAACCGGCCTAAAGGGTTATTCTTTCTGATTCTACAACTTCAAGTTAAACTTTGTGTTTCTGGCAAAGATTATGATGAATAAAAAGTTGAAACCATAAGACACATTTATCATGGTACTTGAATTACAACAGTGGTCTTTGAACATGTTCAATTCAGTCTTGATATGCTTTGTTTTTTAGACAAAAAACTGGAATTTGTCTCTCTAAGCTAAGCATAGTGAGAAAAATACTTTAATCTTGAATTGCCCTTCCAATAAATCTTTGAATTTCCTGCATCTGCACTTAATGAACTTGATTCAGCAGTCCAAACTCCTATATTCTTGTGTTTGCTGATCGAGTAGGTGGAATAGGATCAGCTGGACAGATAGGATTGGACGCGAGAACATTAAGCTTGTTTGTTTTGGTGAGTGTCAGTGTCTCTTATCATTCAAGAGTTACAATCTTAAGGAAAGCAGTAATAAAATAATCTTTTGTTAGTGGTATGTACAGCCACCCTAAGACTGCTAGGAAGGAAATTCTCTCGATGCGTACTAAAGTCGGCATGAGGAAACTTTAAAAAAGAATATGCACGGAGAGATGAACACCAGCACAACGGATGTGCGAAAATGTCTAGAAAATTTCAATTATTCATGAAGCTGTTTAGCTGTAATTTCAACTTACATTACGGACATAATTTAATTCAAGCCTCGAAGGTATAAAATCCCATGATAGCAAACACAAATGCAACAAAAAAAAAAACTGGAAGGACATAAATGGAACTGGGTTGAATTAAATTATGGCGATTAAGAAGGTAGATTCTTGACAAAATTATCGTCAGGACCTAGAATCCAAGGCCATGATAGTGCTGAGGTTCATAGGTTTCATGTATTGGGTGGAGCCTGTCATGATCTGCTGTACTATAATTCTGTTTGCCTTCTCTGATGGATGGAATGGGTCCCAAAATGCATAGACGTCGCGGTTAGGGCACAAGTTTGACAATATTGTACACAGTCCTAGGCCATTGTATGGTCCTTGTCCACAGCATGCTATCTTTGATGTAGTAAATCCTGCCAAATTAACCAAAACAAGGGCTTTTCATGATAAATCACAACAAGCATTTATGATCCTTAATAATGAAGTGGAGAGTCTAATCTGAAGCTATTGCGTACCGAATGCTTGAGGATTGCTGACAAAATCAGTGTGCATTTGGTGAGTATTTGCAGCGATAAAGACATTGCTGCCGATTTTTCTGTTGACGTCCTTTATCATGCTCTCAAGTTGTGGATTATACAGGGCAGCCGCTCGCTGTAGCTCTGCTGAGCAACCACCATTTGTGCTCCTCGTGGCTAACTCTGCTGGAACACAGCCCAGAGGTCCAGTTCCGGTCACCAGAACTCGGCGTGCCCCAAGATTATACAGCTTCTGCAGTGATGAAAAATGGGAAGGTTGTTGAAGAATGACAATGATAAGAAGTTACTGAAAGAAAAAGGATGATCTTTTTCTCTTAATTTCAGCTATTAATCTGTTATTCTTTTCCTTTTTGTTATTTAATTTCTTTTTTTACTGTTAGTCCTTTCTAACTTTACGTATAGCTGGTGCAATGTGGACAGTAGGTCATTTATTTCTCGTGAGCCTGAGGTGTATATATATATGGCTGCGTTCATCTTGTAAAATAATATAACAAGAGAATAAATATATCTTTGAATGAGCAGTGCTTTTCAGTAGAACAATCAAACTATCTCGTTTTTTAATTTTCTTCCTTCTGCAACTTTTATCATTTCTCACAGAGGTATCAGGGATAACTCATGTTATAACAATCTGTTATATATAAAATCTTAAGCAGGTTTGTGCTTGAGTTGAACATACAAGAGGGCTTACCATCAATAGTTCTCGGAACTCAGAAATGAGATACTTAACATAATCTGGTAAATCGTATTGGCGAGACCTTGCAGAAGATGGAACCAGGTAATAGTTGTTGACAAAATCATTCCCACCAACGGTAATCAGGACAAGTGCTTGATTGACTAGTCGCTTGGCCTGCTCTGCTCCGATGAGTGCACCGACTCGTTGCTGGTATTGTTGGAAATACTCCAATTGTCTATACATTCTTATTATGTTTATCTGAAATTTTTGCATTTTAGGCCACATAAGATCAGCTGTTCGGATATCAATATACAGCTCCTTGTTACTGAAAGCAAGAAATTGCTTAGAATGAGTTAGTCACTGAGAAACTAGACAGACAGGTTACTTACAAACTGAACTCCAGTGTCATTAAGGATTCCGATTCCGGCCGAAGCAAAGTTGGCACCAACAAGTAGTCTTTGTCCTCTAAGCTCCGGATTCAGGAAAGGCAATGGGGATTCTGAGCCCATTTGCTCACCTGACAAATGCATATTATAACTCTTGATGAGACAAAGATATTATATCCTGAGAACATGTTAGAGTGCGTGCGAGCAGTTGTGATCTTGGACGTTTGTATAGATGCATGAGCTAGCTAGGTAACAAAGAAACATACAACATGTACAGGAAACTTAACTGATAATATCAGGAATGTTGAGGCCATTCGAGAATCGGCCTGTTGCTTGACGCGTTGGATAATCGATTCCATAAGGGGGTGAATCGGCTCGAGCAGTTGTTGCCAGGTAGTTGTTGTTGCCACTGTCGACTAGTGAATCACCAAACACGAAGAAAGCCCTTGCGTCAGCTCGGTGAACAATGGCTGCCAGCACCACTGCCAGTCCTAAGACCACCCAATAAGAACTGCAAGCAGATGAGCTCGTGGCCATTGAAATGGTCAATGAATCCCAGAAGAGAATACTTTTACTGAAAAAATTAAGACCTGTGGATGAAAGATAGAGGATGGACGTGTATCTATATATACAACTTCTGGCTCTACCGCCCTGGATGTAAACAACCAGCAAATCTATACTCAAATTAGTAGTGGTAGTTGTGGATGCTAACAGGTTGTACTAGCTATGAATTAAAACCTTGCCACAAAAACTGTTAGGCCTTTATATATGTAGCTGGATTCAAATCCACTGGTTTACGCCCTAATATTTAATAATGCATGTGCTGTATATAGAGTGGTTAGCTTTCTGATACAAGTTGTTTTCACTCAACCGACCACACTATCATAGAAATGATTACAGGCATTGGAATTTCTTCCGGATAAAACGTAGTGTAAAGAAAATATAAATTTTCACATCTAGTCAAAGTTTAAATTTTTAAATTGAAAAAACTTGATATTAGATCTTGATAATTAAATAATAACGAGTTTGAATTTTAATATTTTTATTTCTTTTAATTAAAATTAATTAATAGTATAAAATAATATGAATCTTGCTTAAAAAAAATTTAATGTTAAGATGATTTTTAATATTTATCTAAACTCTTGAAGCTAACAAAAGTTTTTCTTCTTTTTTTTAGCATGTTCAAGCAAACCTTATGACTTTAGTGTCTTTCAATTACATATCACTAAGATCATGATTCTTTTCATGGCATGCATTGCCATGGTTATTGATCTTACAACAATTCTCTTTAAACCTCATCCATTAATCCAAAACAAAGTGAAGTTACAAATTCCAGGTTTTCTTTGTCTTCAAAACCTAGTTTTCTTGTTTTGGTGAGACAATGACTTGGCTTTGAATTTTGAGGTTTCGACTTGTAAAAGCATGAGGACCAATACAAATAAAGCTGCAGAACTCAAAGCTGGAATCAACCCAAGAGGCATCTTTTAGATTTCCCTTCATTAGAGGCATCTTCGTAAACGGAGAAACCATAGTTATGATACCATATGACATGCATAAATTGGTAGCAGTTAAAGTAAGTAGCACCTGATCTGCTCTTAACTTCCACCGCCCAATCCAGGCCTCATTGTGCCAAAAAGAAAAGAAGAAAAAAGTACAGTAACCTAGAAGTTACATGATCTATCTCTTAGAGTTATGTTACCCAAGATTTCAGACACTTTTCAGTAGTTAAATGCTTCAGTAACTGGGAAGTTGAACCTATTTCTGTGGCATGGCCGACTGAAACTTCAAATACTGTCAAACCAAATCAACATCAAGATTGATGGATATTCCTGTAAAATGAACTTCCTTTTCTTACTTCTTTGAAACCAGTAGAATTTCCCCAAATAAAAGTCGTCTGAATCATAGTTGTTAAACATGGCTGGTTGGTTGAATTTACTCGGTGACCTAAGTAATCCAGATTTATTTTATCAGCCCTCCAGTACAATATACCTCTACTTAACTTTATACTTTCAAGTCAATTCTTTAAAATTGCTTATGAACATTGAGTATATGAGAGGAATTCCACCTTTTCAGTGACCTAGAGTGTGAGTCATGGCCCTCAGAAAATTAAAACGTGGCTCATAATGCACTCTTCTATATCTATCTCCAAATATCTAACTGCAAATCACCAATATAATTATGGATTGTTAATGTTTTGGTTGGTCTCTGGCACCTTTGGCAGCACCTAAGTGGTTTAGCAGTAAAAAACAGTTCAGAAAACCATTGAGCCCACATGATTAGAGCCTAAATTCAATAGCTTGCGAGCTAATTTTTTCATGCTCTTAATTTCTCAACAGTGCTTTAGAATGGAAGTTACACCCTGTCTTCAACTTCCACTTCACAGAAAAAAATTCCCTTTTTTCTTTGTAGTTGTCAAGTTTAATACTCACAAGAAATATATGAGATTGGACAAGCTGACAACACAAGTACTCTCAATCAAATTATCATGTGATGAAAATCCTCTTTGCCCAGTATCGTTTGCTGCATAAACTGAGATCAGAAAAGGCTTGCAGTAGGTGATGGATGAGTAATCGAGAGATGGGGTGAGGCAATTTCATTCCTGGACAGAGATAACTATTTTTAATGTTATTAAGATCCAAATTACGAATAATGGTTCTTTGCAAACTAATGAAATTATGATTCATGTAGAAAATTTGGCACCATAGCCACGCAACCACCTATTCCTGTAGAAAAGCTCCCTGTTGGGACAAGGCCATGACTTGCAATAATACTGGTTGCTTTAGTTGATGTTGTTCTACAGAACAACTTGCCAATTTGCTTACTTGTGGTCTTGTTTAGTTGATGTAGCTTTTTTCCTGACAAGCTGTCAATCTGTTTATGATCACAAGACTCCTCTGTGATGCAGATGACAGATCCAACAAAGTTAGATATAGAGGTGCAGACAAGACTAGATTCATTGCTGGTCAACGACAAGAACACCTACATGTTTCAGAGATTGATTTCAAATCATCTCAACTAGCTAGACAGCATACTCATTCTTGCTCTATTTGTCCATGGCTTTGGAGGACTTGATGTTTGAGTCGCTCTATGTTTTTCATGGGCCTCAAAAGCAAGCTTCCCAACAAATCAAGCCAGTCCTAGTTTATGACACAGTTAACATTTAGTCTTATGGGACTCTCTTCTGCAACTGCTTTACCTCTTTATAAATGAGAATATAGATATTATTAAGAGATTACACATAATGTTTCGCAGGGTAATGAAATTCCTTTTGACATCATTTGCAGAAGAGCAAGAAATGAAACCCATAAATAGTAACATTATTTAAAAAAGAAAGCCATGCAGAGGATGAGATCATGCCCCAGCATCCAAGGTCATGATTGTGCTGAGATTCATGGGGTCCATGTACTTGGTAGTGCCAGAGTATATCTGTTCCACGATCAATCGGTTTGCCTTTTCAGATGGATGGAATGCATCCCAGAATGCATAGAGGTCTCGTTTCGGGCACAAGTTGGATGCTGCTGTGCATAGTCCTAGACCATTGTATGGTCCTTGTCCACAACACGCTGTCTTTGCTGTGGTAAATCCTGCAAGTCAAAATCTCAAATGTTAAAAAGAAAATCTCTGGTCCCTATCAGGTACCATCTATATGCTTATATTGCGGCGGATTAGATCGCATAGCGAAGAAACCATCTTTTTTGACAATAGAAGTTGGCATACCATATGCTTGAGGATTACTAATGAAATCCAAGTGTGATTGTTGTGTGTTTGCAGCAACAAAAACAGTATTTCCAATCTTTTTGTTTAGTCCTTTTAGCATCTGAACAAGTTGTGGATTGAACAAGGACGCGGCTCGTTGAAGTTCGGCTGAACAACCCCCATTTGTGCCCCTCATAGCTAACTCTGCTGGAACACAACCCATTGGCCCGGTCCCAGTCACGAGAACTCTACGTGCTCCCAGTTTATATAGCTTCTGCAGTGACGATGGAGACAAGATTGATATATCATGTTTCGTTTTCCATTTTAGGATTGCTTGAAGCTTTTTTCGAAATTTCTAATGTAGGGACTTACCATTAGTATTTTTTCGTACTCTGAAATGAGATATTTGACATAATTCGGTACAGAAAATTGGCGAGACCTTGCAGAATAGGGTACCAAGTAGTAGTTGTTCACGAAATCATTGCCACCAACAGTAATCAGGACGAGGGCTCCTTTTACAAGTCTCTCAGTCTGATCAACTCCTACAAGTGCTCGGGCTCGTCGCTGGTATTCTTGGAAGTATTCAAGTTGTCTATACATTCTGATTATGTTTATCTGCAAAATCTCAGTGCTTTAATAAGTTGACAACAAGTATAAAGTCAGAAGCATCTACTTCTGGCAAAACAATCATTGCTTCCCAGTATCATCTTTAGCTCCCAAGTTTGCATTTCAGGTTATTTCTTAATTAGTGGCTCGCTTTTGCTTACCCCACACACACACACACACACACATGTATGTATATGTATATGGGAAAGCAAGTTCCACATTATACCAGAATAAATATCAATAACTAGGCATTATGATCATCGGATTAACTCACAAATTGAACTCCGGTATCGTTGAGGATTCCAATTCCTGCTGAGGCAAAATTGGCACCATTAAGTAACCTCTGGCCTCTTAGTTCAGGATTCAGGTATGGCAACACAGATTCGGATCCAATTCGCTTACCTGAGGACAATGCATACAACTGTGAGATTGGAAAGAAAATTGCATTGCAGGTTAAGTCACACTACAATAACCTAACTGATAAGGTCTGGGATGTTGAGGCCATTCGAGAAACGGCCAGTGGGACGATGAGTTGGATAATCTATTCCATAAGGAGGCGAGTCTGCTCGGGCAGTTGTTACAAGATAGTTGTTGTTGCCACTATCGACAAGTGAATCACCGAACACGAAGAAGGCTCGAGCCTCAGCTTGTAGAGCAACATATTTCAGTGCCAAGACAAGACTGAAAATCACCCCAACAATGGATGGAGATGCCATTCTAGGACAACGAAGCTAGAGTTTTAGGTCTCTCCTAGTGCCAAAGAGCTCTGCTATGTGTTTGAAACAATAGTGAACATGGTTTTTTATAGCTTGTGCCTATGCTTCCTTGCAATTAAAAGATTCATGCAAGCTTGAATAGGTAGTTGTGTGTTGCAACTACTCTTTAACACTTTCAAATTGAATCCCATGCTGAGAGTTATTGCTGGCATATTTAGTTTCATCTTTTCTGGTCTTTCATTATGCCATGTATTTTTTCTGAGGAACATGGTCTCCAGACATCATTTCATCATCAGAAACTGGAAATTAGTCCCCATTAACTGATATTTTGTGACTTTCAGTATTCTGAAGGAGTCAGGATTTGTAGGATTATGAATATATATAACCACCTAATTATTATTATTTTCATTTTTTTTTTTAATAATGCTAGACTAGTGTTCATCGTCACACGTGATTATTTTAGGTATTTTGCAGTTATTGTCGTGAGATAAAAAAGATAGAATTACTTTAAAAATATAAAAATTTATTTAAGAAAGTGTCTCGAAAATATATTTATTTTATATTGTTATCTTTTTATTTTTTTAATCAAATATGTTTTTGTTTTTTTTATATATTTATCCTTTTTTATCCTATACTAATTATTTCATTTGAGGATATGATTTTGGATACATGATTCAAGTTTTGTTATGATGATATTAAACAGCACGTCAATATCTAAAATACCTCATACAATGTTACATTTGCTTTATTATAAACTTAAACGAAATTTTTATATATATAGATACTTAAAAAAAAATTGAAAAAAATTGACACTAATTTTTGCACGAGGGCTAAAATTGTAATAAAAAGTTATTATATATAAATTGAAAATAAAAACCTGATCCATTTTATTGGTTGGTAGAGTTAATTAGCTATAAAAAGTGAAGGTGAAAGGTAGCTCGTTCTTTTGTGTGAATAAAAAGATAAAAAAAAAATTTTTAAAAAAAACCAACTTTTTCTTACTATATATCATTTTTTTTTATGATATTTATACGTTTTTCAAATAAATTATTCATTTCTTAATAGATTTATCTAGTTTTATAAAGAATATGTTATATATAAACTATTCTTTAATGATAATCTTAATTTAAATAATTTTACTAACAACACAACATATTCTTATTAAATAATTTAATGTGTGTAATCTCATAACACAATACAATAGGCATATCATAGATCAAATATGCTCTAAGAATGTGATTTTTTATTTTGATGATTTCTTCCCCACTAAATATTCATAAATTTCACAAACTCTTAAAGTCCGTTTTAATTGGAAACGTGGTTGAAACCGTATTTTTTTAAATTTTTTATTTTTTTATATTTTCAGATCGTTTTGATGTGCTGATCTCCAAAATGATTTTTTTTAAAAAAAATCATTTTGATATATTTCTAAGCAAAAAGCATTTTGAACCGCAACCGCTACCACAATCCCAAAAGGCCCTTAATCTTTTTAATTGTTTTTTTTTATTTCATAATACTTCAAATAGATTATTGTATCTTTAATTTTTTTTTCTTTTATACTTTATATGAATAAGTTTAATTTACATAATGTATTTATAAAAATAAAGATTTTTTGTTCTTAGCAGCTAGAATTAATTAATCTCTATGATAAAAGAAATAAAAATGTATAAAATAAAAAAGAACAACTAGAATTAAATATTTACATGTGCATCTATCTTATGTTTTTACTAGGAAGATTTTTTATTTATCGGTTTATATATTTTTTAAATTTATTTTATTAAGAGTAACAACAATTAATATCTTTCTATTTTTAATTAAAAAAACATCATATCCAAAAACATTTTTTGTACAAATGTGTTCAGAATAGTTGTTGATGCACTACTTGGTTAAAGACACCTCGGTTTGTTGAGCTTGTCAAAACCATGGTGACCGCAACAAATCTCTTCATCGCATAGCCTCATGAGCTGCCTTGTGAGGAGATATATGTGCCGATTATATTCTCTTGCATATGCGATGTGTAAAGGTTTTTCCAACAATGTATACATTATGTATCACTATTACAATTAATATAGAATTTTGGATTATAGGGAAAATAAAAAAAAAACTAAAAGAACAAGGACTAGAATTAACACAAGAAAAGGACATTAATTTTTCCATCTTAATTGTTTGATGATGTAGAAAACTTTAATTTGACCCCCAAGTTATTAATTTTATGTTATTTGGTCCCTATTCTATTAAATTTTTACATTTCAACCCTTAATTTATTTTTTGTTATGTTTCAGTCTAATGTTGAGGGAGGACAGGGAAATTATTTGTTTAGCCACAAAAGAATCAATATTGGAGTTAATAGGTTATTCTTTGTGTGGGGAGTTTAAAATAGTAGTGTTATCCTTTAATTATGTTGAAAAAAATAGATTAAGATTTACAAAATTATTTTTTTTTAATTTGATTTTTGCTTTTTAGAGTGAGTAGAAGGTGTTTTGGATTTTGAAATGAAATTGAAATTCCCAAGATGTTCTTGGAGGTGTTTTAAGATTAAACCAAATGAAAATTTAATTTTTAGAATCCATAAATTAATTTGAACCCACTTTTCTTCTTAATAGAAGTGGATGAAAACTATAATAGTGGATGAAACGTCACCTATCTAGGTGAATGACATGCCATCCAATTTATTAAATAAAACAAAAGAAATCGGGTGGCTTTGATTTATTTATTATTATTTTTTGTTTATTTTAATATTTAATTAATAAATTCTCTCTCAGTTTTAAATTGTTTACTTTAACTATTATTTACATAGTAATAGTATTTTTATGGGTTTTT
>Ga0325403_1006551_pt1 | contig 11094 bp, 7 predicted proteins | sample PopdelMetagenome_19_FD_205665 | JGI IMG/M metagenome (GOLD analysis project Ga0325403, IMG submission 205665) | Populus deltoides microbial communities from Bellville, Georgia, United States - Xylem-PdKOR-R4 | ecosystem: Host-associated > Plants > Phyllosphere > Stem > Wood/Secondary xylem...
TTTTTTTATCCAGCTACTAGAAACTGTGGAGTTTTAAAGGTGGATAATTCAAATAAATTGAAATTAACCAGGTCTTCGTCTCCATTCTCTGAATTCTGATGATGATGAAATAATGGATTTCTTGTACATTTGGTAGCTTTCAACGTTGTACTTAACTTGTAAGATTAATCCATGTCCTTTCACATTTTCCATGTCTGAAAATTACGTCCCAACTGCTTCCCGTAACTTAAAGTCTTGTTTTATAAACAATTTTAAATTTAAATAGTAAATTTTATTATATAATTAGATAAAAATTATTTGAAAAATATTATTAAAATCAATAAAGTCCATAACCTAGATCGCGGAAGGATTAGGGTCAATTAAATTTATTATTGTCTAAATATTTTTTAAAAAATAATTATTTTAAGTTTTTTTAAGCTAAGTTATGTTTTGACTGATTATCAATATTGTATTTTGATTTATAAAATAAATTAATTTAAATCAGTTTAGTTCCCTCAGATTTAATTAAAAACTCAAATTAAAATATTTCAAGATTGATATAATTAACTAAATTTAATTGTACTATTAAATTTTTTTCATACTTTTAACATTAATTGTTTTACATCTAAAAAGATGTGGTATAACTATAACATGCATTGGAGTGCCGGGTAATAAATTAGTCTATAATAAAAAAAAAACATTTTTTATAAAAAAATTTAATGATGCTATTTTAATATTAAAGAAAAATTCTTCAAAGATTTGGATCAATTGTTTCACTTCACAGAATTTGTAACCTGAAACTTGGACAGTAACCGGTAACAATTTTGCATGTATAATGCGTTTGCACTGACCTCATAACGTCCATATATATATATATATATATATATATATTTTTTTAATCGATGAGATAAGACAACAGGCACGACTTTCTTTGTTTATTAAAAATATATTAAAATATTTATTTTTTAAATTTTTTATATTAATACAATAAAATTATATAAAAAAATTAATTTAGTATATTTTCAAATAAATATACTTTTAAAAGGAATTTAAATACAGTTTCAAAACTTCTGAGTGCTATAACTACTAGTACTACGTAATTCATATATATATAGTCTCATCAAGACACGTAGAAGGAATACACCTTCCTCAAAAACGAGGACAGTGGCCATTGACAAATCCATGGCAACCTTGTTTCTCTACTTTCCGGTGTTTTTAGCCTTGTATATCATATCTACTCACTTCCTCAACAAGATAAGAAACTTCCCACCTAGTCCATTCCCTTCACTACCAATCATTGGCCACCTCTACCTACTTAAGAAGCCACTTTACAGGACACTATCAAAAATCTCCAATAAACATGGCCCCGTAATCTTGCTCCAACAAGGATCTCGTCGACTACTTGTTGTTTCATCCCCTTCGCTAGCTGAAGAATGCTTTACCAAAAATGATGTTGTCTTTGCTAACCGCCCACGCTTGCTCATTGCAAAACACCTCGCCTACAACAGCACAGGCCTTGTCTGGGCTCCCTATGGCGACCACTGGCGAAACCTTAGGAAGATCGTCTCTATTGAAGTCTTGTCTGCATACCGCCTCCAAATGCTGTCTTCCATACGTCTGGAGGAGGTGAAGTCAATGATTTGTGGACTCTTCCGTAATCAGAACCAGTCTGTAGATATGAGGACAGTTTTCTTCGAACTGACACTGAACATCATGATGCGGATGATAGCTGAAAAGAGATATTATGGAGGGAATATTTCTGATGTGGAAGAAGCAAAAAGGTTTCGTGCACTTCATGCTGAAAGCTTCTTGCTAGGTGGCAAAACCATTATTGGAGACTATATACCGTGGATTAAATCAAAAGAGATGGAGAAGAGATTGATAGAATGCAATCTCAAGAGGGATAGCTTCTTGCAGTGTTTGATAGAAGAGCAACGGAGAAAAATACTGGAGGGTGATTGCTGTGGTGAAAAGAAAAAGAATTTGATTCAGGTTCTGCTGTCCCTGCAAGAAACTGAACCTGAGTATTACACGGACGATATCATCAAAGGGCTTGTGGTGGTAAGAACTTTAATCATGTTTCTTGATTTACTGATTCATATGATCAATGGAGTTGCGATATCATAATGCAGCACTGTTCTTCTATATAAAATGGATGAAATCTTAGTTATCACCAATTATATATATATGGAATTAAGTAAAATAGTATGGGACGCCACTACTTTGTGGGGAAGAAGAGACATATTTTGTCTTTGGATCTTGCTTTTAACAAGAAACTGGCTATGCACAATTGCAGACTTTATGTATAGGAATATATAGTCAAGTCATAGACACAACCAAGGTGTATTGAATTGACAAGGGTAAGGGTGTGGGAGATCACTCTGGTGATTTGGCTTGCATCGTCTTTATTTGACATTTCTACAAGCAGTAGGATACCTCCACTGCTAGAAGTTGTTTCCGTGTCAAGTTACACCACCTAGAATAAGATATCTTCAGCGCTTGCATCATCTATGGAATTACCATATTTTGGTTTGGGGTGTAGGTGATCTTATTGGCAGGAACACACACTTCATCTACTACAATGGAATGGGCACTTTCACTTTTGCTTAACCATCCCGAAGTCCTCGAGAAGGCTCAAAGAGAAATCGACGAGCATATTGGGCATGATCGTTTAATGGATGAAGCTGATCTTGCCCAACTTCCCTACCTCCGCAGCATCCTCAACGAAACGTTACGAATGTACCCGGCAGCTCCGTTGCTAGTACCTCATGAGTCATCAGAAGAATGCCTGGTTGGAGGATTCCGCATTCCACGTGGCACAATGCTGTCTGTAAATGTGTGGGCCATTCAAAATGACCCTAAAATCTGGCGAGACCCAACAAAATTCAGGCCTGAGAGGTTCGACAACCCAGAGGGGGGAAGAGACGAGTTTAAGTTGATGCCTTTCGGGCATGGAAGGAGGAGCTGTCCTGGAGAAGGCTTGGCCATGAGAGTGGTGGGATTAGCATTGGGCTCGCTCCTTCAATGTTTCGAATGGCAGAAAATTGGTGATAAAATGGTGGACATGACTGAGGCGACCGGGTCCACCATTCCAAAGGCACAACCACTAGAAGCTATATGTAGGGCACGCCCAAGCATGATTACGCATCTTTCTCAAATATGAACTACAAGCTATTTGGCCCGGGATGTATAAAAAAATAAAATTAAAAATTAAAATTTAATAGTTTTAGTTCTTTCTGTAAAATTATATCAAAGAGTCTTGAATCGGGCTGTAATATTTATAATATTAATAATAATAATAATAATAATATTAAACTTGCAGTACTCAAATTTAAGTGAGTTTGACTGCAACATTAGACCTAAAGTCTTAAAATGTGATAAAAAAATAGAAAAAAGTTTAATATTATAGAATAAAATTTAACAGAAAAAAATTAATTGAAAAGAAAAAAATAACAAAGCAAAGCACTATTTCAATGAATAGTGCTTTGCGAGGAGGGGCACAACAAAATCTCCTCATGAGATTATAATAATCTAATGAAAAGTTGACAAAACAAATCATAAATTTTAATTCTTAATCAAATCGATATTAAAAGATGAAATTAGAAGAAAAAAACTACTTAAGAAAAAGAAAAAAAATTAATCAACTGGTTTCATCCGCCAAACCAGGTTAACCCGTTAAACTTGGGATCTATGTCATGAGCGTGTGATAACTAAATAGACAAAAAATTTAGTATTAACAAACCCAATTAAACAAAAAAATATTAATTAAAAAAATCAAAGAAAACAACAGCAAAAAAAACCTATAACTAAAAGGTATTTACCTTTCACTGTGGATTTGCATAGTGCAATCCACAGTGAAATGTTGATTTTTTTTGGTTATAATTACAATATTAAAAGATGAAATTCGAAGAAAAAACACTAATGAAGAAAAAGAAAAAAATCTGAATCAACTGAGTTAACCCGTCAAATCATGTTAACCCATCTAACTTAAGATTCGTGTCATGAGAGTGTGATAAACTAAATAAAAAAAATTTTCACATTAATGAAATAAATTAAACAAAAAAAATATTAATGAAAAAGAAAAAAACACATAAAAAAACCTATAGGAAGAAAAAAAATTAATAAAGAAAAAGAAAAAAGATCTAAATTAACTGGGTTAACCCGTCAAACCTGAGATCCGTGTCATGAAAGTTTAATAACTAAATATAAAGAAATTTAATACCAACAAACTAAATTAAAAGAGAATTAATTAAAAAGGGAAAAACAAAGAAGAAAAAACCTATACGAAGAAAAAAACTAATGAAGAAAAAGAAAAGGAAAATCAGAATTAACTAGACAAACCCGTCAAATCTGAGATCCGTGTTATGAAAGTCTTATAACTAAATAGAAAAAATTTAATATTAACAAACCAAATTAAAACAAAAAAATTAATTAAAAATAAAAAAACAAAAATAAAAAAGCAATCAGTCTTTTAACTGTAGATTGCACTGTACAATTCAAAATCAAAGGCATAAAAATGACAAAAAAAAGAAAACAAAAAGAGAAACTAAAGACATCAACCGATAACTAAATAGAAAAAAATTTAATATTAATGAATCAAATTAAACAAAAAAATATTAATGAAAAAGAAAAAATAAAAGAAAAAAACCTATAAGAAGAAAAAAACAAATGAAGAAAAAGAAAAAACAATTGAATTCATTGGGTTAACTCGTCAAATCAGGGATCTATGTGATGAAAATCTAATAACTAAATAGAAAAAAAATTAATATTAACAAACTAAATTAAAAAAATTTAATTAAAAATAAAAAAAAGGCATCAGCCTTTTCACCGTGGACTTCTCTGTGCACTCCATAGTAAAAGGCATAAAAAGAACAAAAAAAGCGTAAAAAAACTAAAGGTACTAACCTTTTCACTGTGAACTACATATAATATTAAAAGATAAAATTGGGAGAAAAAAACTAAGAAGAAAAGGAAAAAAAATTTGAATCAATTGGGTTAACCCGTCAAATCAGGTTAACCTGTCGAACCTGAGATTCGTGTCATGAAATTGTGATAAATAAACAGAAAAAGATTTAATATTAATGAACTAAATTAAAAAAAAATTAATTAAAATGGAAAAAACAAAGAGAAAAAAACTAATGAAGAAAAAAAAAATCTGAATCAACTGGGTTAACCCGCCAAACCAGGTTAACTTGTCAAATCTGGGATTCGTGTCATGGAATTGTGATAACTAAACAGAAAAAAGATTTAATATTAATGAAATAAATTAAAAAAATTAATTAAAAAGGAAAAAAAAAAGAGAAAAAAACCTACAGGAAGAAAAAAACTAATGAAGAAAAAAAAAATCTGAATCAACTGGGTTAACCTGTCAAACCTGAGATCCGTGTCATGAAAGTCTAATAATTAAATAAAAAAAATTTAATATTAAGAAACTAAATTAAAAAAAACAAAGAAAAAACAAAAAAATAACTAAAGGCATCAGTTTTTTCATTATGGATTGTATTATGTAGTCCACAATAAAATGCTAAAAAAGAAAAAAAAGAAAAAAAAAACAAAGTCATGCGCCACGGGTTAAAATCTTTTTCTTGTACAAAAAATATCAAAAGAGGCTAAGATCCAAGAGTGTTAGGTTTTTCTACAAAGATATATCCAAGAGCATTGAGTTTAGCTGCAACGCTTGACACAAGAGTAATATTTATATTATTAATAATAATATTAAACTTACATGACTTAAGTTTAAGTGAGTTTGACTGCAATATCAGACCCAAGAACCTTAGATGTGGGTCTGATTGCAAGATCGTGTCATAAAAGTGTGATAATTAAATAAATTAATTAAAAAAAAACAAAGAAAAAAAACCTATATGAAGAAAAAAACGAATGAAGAAAAAGGAAAAACAATCTGAATTAACTGGGTTAACCCTTCAAACCAGGCAAACTCGTCAAACCTGGGATTCACGTCATGAAAGTTTGATAACTAAATAGAAAAAACAATTAATGAGTTAACCCATAATTAACTGAGTTAGTCCGTCAAACAAGGTTAACCAGTCAAACTCGGGATACGTGTCATGAAAGTCTGATAATTACATAGAAAGAAATTTAACATTAACAAACTAAACAAAATGAAAAAAATTAATTAAAATGAAAAAAGAAAAAAAAAATTCCGGGTTAACTTGTCAAATCAGATTAACCCGTCGAACTCGGGATCCATGTCATGAAAGTCTGATGACTAAATAAAAAAATTCATTAAAAGAAAAAAAACAAAGAAAAAAGTAAAAAAAAACCGAAAGGCATAAAAATGAAAAAAAAAAGACAGCTCAGCCTTTGCACTGTGGATTGCACTGTGCAGTCCAAAACCAAGTCAACCTGTCAAACCCGAGATACGTGTCATGAAAGTCTGATAATTAAATGGAAAGAAATTCAACATTAACAAACTAAATTAAACGAAAAAATTAATTAAAACGAAAAAAAGCAAAAGAAATAAATTCCCGTCAAATCCGGTTAACCCGTCAAATCCGGGATCCGTGTCATGAAAATCTGATAACTAAATAAAACAAATTTAACATTAACAAACTAAATTAAATAAAAAAATTCATTAAAAAAAAGCAATAAAAAAAAACCTAAAAGGCATTAAAAGCGAAAAAAGGAAAAAATGAAAAAAAATAATAAAAGAAACTCAGCAAAAAAAAATTTAAAGGCCTCAATGTTTTACTGTAGATTACACTAGTCTACAGTAAAATAATAATGTGTTTTTGTATATGTTATAAAATTATAATAATATAATATAATGTGTTTTTTCGTGACTCCTGTTTGGCATCATGACATGGCTCTACCCATAGGTTATCCGACCCGCATAACCAATGCTATTTATTGCCATGTGAGTTTTGAAGTTAGGCCCTCATTTGTCTTCTTCGCTTTTTGCCTAGGCCTTGCTTGAGATTGCAAGTCCACGCCAAGGTTCTGCTTTCACAGGATATTTCTATCACTCTAAGCGTTTGGGCTTCATTCTAGATGAGGGATGTCATAACTTAATTCTAAATTATTCTTTGAAATTTTTTTTTTTAAATAAAAATTAAAAAAATAAAATAAAAACTGGCAATATAGAAAAAACAGATCAAGAAAGACTATAAAAGTAGAAAAAAATCAAGCTGCAATTTTTGTAGGAAAGTCAAGGCCTAATTATACCTTATTATACCTAAGAATGAAGAAAAATGCAAGTTTAAGGTCAAATTAAATGATTATTTGATGAATTTGCATAAAAAAATTTAAGTCTAAGGACATAATTAATTTTTTAATAGGGCAACTTGATTTAATCATGGGCCAAATTGAATTTTAATTATGTTTAAGAATTAATTTGGGTCCAATTGAAGGATTTAATTAAGTGCAAGGACTTAATTATATTTTAAATTGGTCAAATTAATTTTATTTGGGGCTTAATTGGTAAAAAATTAAGTTTGGGGGCCTAATTTGAGCTTAGTTGAGAAGATTGGAATTTTAAGAGCCAAATTTAATTTTTACCAAGTTAATTGTTTGAAATCAGGGGCCAAATTGCAAGAAAATTGAAGCTTTGGAGTCAATTAGAAGTTAAATTGAAGAAATTCGCTGGCAATGACCAATCTACAAAAGACGTCAGATTGCTTTGAACTTCGAAGAAATCCCTAAGTCAAACCTAAAACATCGCCGTTTTGAGTATGTATATATAAAAGGTGGACCAGACGACGCGTCGTCTGGTCACTGTTCATTATCTTCTCTTTTTTTTTCCTGAAAAGCTGGTCCAGTTACCTTTTTTGCAGGTGCATTTAATGTACCTAATGTCCACCAAATTTGACAAACTTATATTAAATAAATCACAAGACATCCCTCTATGTCTGGGTATCGTCTTCACCGGCTTACTGGCAAAGAAACGGACTTGGCACAACCCCAAAGAGGCCACCTTATGCAGCCTGCAGCTGCAGATTTGACAGTGCACCATGCTTATTTTGAGCTAACAGTTGGGATCCTTCCCAACCGAATCAAGGGCTGAAATTTATTCCCCGATGAAGACAAGATTACCCTTTTTCCACCCATATAAATAGGAGCAGATTTCACGTTCGGAGGGGGGGAATCGAACGCAAAGTTGGCCGAAAACCAGCCTTCCTTGCTCAGTTTTCCTGCAACCGGTCCTTTCTCTTCTTTATCTCTCTGTCGTGGCCTTCAGCCACTACCACCCTCATCACCTGTCTTCTCACCATCGTCTCCACCTTAAGTAGCCATCGAACCATCTCACGTGGTGGTTGCACCACTTCTCTCTCTCTCTTCTCTGTAAAACTCTTCTTCTCTGCCACCGTGACCCCAGCAGCAGCAACCACCTCGCCCAGAAGCTCTTGTCCTTCCTAATAGCAACTAGGGCAGCAACTCGCTCCTCAGCCACTTCAACAGTTCCAACTGCAAACTTCCCCTCTACTTTGCAAGCCTCTGCTTCTTCTCCTTCCAGCTGTAACCAGAGCCAGCCTAAAAATTTTCATGCATACAGTCAAATCCTAAAAATTTTCAAAGCATTTTTTCATTAAAAAAACTGCAGCTTTCTCATGTTTTGAAAATCCAAAAAATGGATATCATAACCAGTTTATGATCATCCATTAGGGTTTGACCAAAATATCAAAAGCCTTTTTCCAAATTTTTTTAGGGTCCAGATGCAGATTTTAATATTTATGGGTGTAAAATTACACGATAAAGCATACTTTCAGGTATTAAAAATACAAAGTGCAAATAAATGCGATGCTAAAATTCAGACTTTAGAACGGTTATGATTTAACCTGATAAGGTAAGAGAGATCTGTCTTGAACTTTAGAAAAGACCAATAAATAAAAACCTGACCTAGAAAAACAATCAAATAACAATGCAGCCTACCTTAGATAGGGTGCACCGAGGGTGACGCGTCTTCCTCTTGCATAACTAGTCTCTTACTCAGATTCTCGCAGACCATAGATTCTTAATGACCATAATACTAGGTGGCGACTCCTGAACATTAATAATAATTTTATAATTAAAATTTAAAAAACCTTTCCGACACCACACCTCCATCAGGAGATATAATAAACAGTCTCCGCTGTTGCCACACAAAGTCATGTTGGCTCACACCCCCGTGACAAGGGAGACAAACCAGTCATAACTAGTTACAATAATAGTTATTAAATCTCATAGTTATTATATAAGGGACGTCCTGTATTACTTTTAATCCATCTCTGTTGATGTACAGTTTGCCTTTTAGTTTTTTACGATACATGAAGGAGAGCTGGGAAACCTTTGCTTTTGTCGTTTGTTGACAGTCTCTTTGCTACGATAGTTGTTTAGTAATTGAATTTGTCTTGCTCTTTCGGACATTATCATGCCTTTTTCTAATCTAGCAGATAGCATGAAATTAACTATCATGATAACAAATACAATCACACGTCTTTTACTCAAAACGTGAAGAATGAAGCATGTCGCAACTTGTTGACATTTTCCATAAAAAAGCAAAACTTGCTTGCCAACATGGTCACGATTTTTATTTTGGACAACAACACTGACTATGAAGTCATCGAATTTATGCAGCAAGTTTTGAGGGTGTTAGAAATCTATGGGAAAATACATTATAAGAGAATTGAAACGATTGCCAGTGATGAGTACTAGAATTAGGTGTTTAGAAATAATATTGATATATTAAATAATTAATTAATTTCTTAATTCAGATAATTTAATTCATTTTTTCTAATTAAGTTATCTGATCACTTGATATAAAAAACTCGGGTAGTTAATAACTAGTAGAAAATAATATCTGGTAAATCAAGATAATCATAGCTCATATCTGTAAATTTATCGCAACAAGTTTTAAGAACTCAATGAATCAATGTAGTGATTTACTAATCTAAATTCTAGCATAGCCGGGTTTTCCTTTTTAAAATAAGATGGATGTTTACAAAGTAGAAGGCTTATTCACAAAGTAAGAAGATTATCAACAAGAACCTTCCACCGAGTCCAAGTCTCTCCCTGCCAATCATTGGTCATCTCTATCTCATCAAGAAACCCCTCCGTCAAACTCTTGCCAATCTTGCCAACAAATATGGTCCAATTCTATTTTATTAAATTTGGCTCTCGTCCTGTCATCCTTGTGTAATCTCCTTCAGTTGAAGGGGAGTGCTAATGGCATAATTCTTGCAAATCTCTCTAGGCTGGTTGGGCCTAGGAAAACATCTTGGATATGATTATTCCACCCTTGCTTGGGCCTCATATGGCAAGCACTGACGCAACTTAAGGCGCATATCTGCTCTACAAATCTTATCAACTAATCGCCTGTAAATGTTCTGTCATATATTTGCGCACAAAAAAGGCTTTATAAAAGTTCAAAGGGTGGTGAATTCATGATGAACGATGCTAAGTCAACTTTTTTTTATCTGACGCTTAATGTCATTATGCGGATGATTGCCGCAAAGCGATATCACAAAGAGAATCCAGCAGAATTAGAAGAATCAAGGAAGGTCAAAGAAATTGCGACATAGACCTTCGAATTAAGAGGAGCTACAAATACTGGAGATTTTGTGCTAGTTTTGAAATGGTTTGAAATGAATCACAATAAGAAAAGGTTGGCTATATTGCATTGCAAGAGGGATAAATTCTTGCAAGACTTGATTGAAGCGCACAGAGAAGTAAAGGATGAGTCGACTTCAGATCAAGGGAGCAGTAAAACAACAATCGACATCCTATTAGCCTTGCAAGAAACTGAACCCGAGTAACCATCTAGGTGGTGGCCCAGTGGTAAGAGTTTGAGATCAAGAGGTTTGCTTCATCTGTTGTCTCAGATTCGAGTCCTGTGATTGTTCATATGATGGCTACTGGAGGTTTACATGGTCGTTAATTTCAAGGCCCGTGGAATCAGTCGAGTTACGCGCAAGCTGGCCCGGACACCCACGTTAAACTATAAAAAAAGAAACCGAACCCGAATCCGAGTTTTATACTTACAAAATAATCATAAGCATGATGGCAGTAAGCACTGGAGGAGGAGCTGTCCTGAGAAAGGATTAGCCATATGCATGGTTGGATTGACTTTGGAGGCATTTTGGAATGGGAAAGGGTTAGTGAAGAAATGGTGGGCATGACAGA
>Ga0325403_1006554_pt1 | contig 11090 bp, 4 predicted proteins | sample PopdelMetagenome_19_FD_205665 | JGI IMG/M metagenome (GOLD analysis project Ga0325403, IMG submission 205665) | Populus deltoides microbial communities from Bellville, Georgia, United States - Xylem-PdKOR-R4 | ecosystem: Host-associated > Plants > Phyllosphere > Stem > Wood/Secondary xylem...
CCCAAGCTAAAACTAGCCCAAACTAATTAAAATAAACAAGTCTAAAACCCAAACAAGTTGTCTCCTCTCAAAATAAATAAAGTTTGATAGCCCAACTAATTAAATAAGACAAGTTCGTTGTTTCCGTATTCTGTTTGGCAGCAGCAAGGCTCAACTTAAAATGGATGGTTCTCTCTCGTCTTGATGAATTAGAAGGCGTGCCATATACCGTTGTAAAAGTATAGAAGTCTAGTTTCTAGTCCAATTAGAATCACATAAAAATTCGATCTATAGCTCCAGTTATAACCAAAAGAGTAACAAAAGGTCAAACTATCCGAATCTAGTCTTCTTCTCCCAATCCTTGTGTAATGGTCTTGGTTCCACCAACAAGCCCCTCTTGAATATGACTCAGATTAATCAAGGCTTGCTCTTTATTATTACAAATCCTCCTGAAGTCCACTTTAGCCCATGTATCTTTAAGAAGTCCATTGAAAGCTTCTTTGAACTTCTTAGCCCTAAGCCTAGTAACTGGACCAACTGGAACCTCCAATGGATCCTTTGATGGTTGAATCGCATCACTTGGCTTGCTTTATACTATCTTGTGTGTTGTGTTTAAAGTTAGGGTAATTAATTTGTGCGACCGCGACATCGCAACAACAAGAAACTTTTTGATATTGTTATTAAATCTAGTTCATCGACTCATCTTTGAAACCTCTCGACCCAATTTTTTATTTAACTTGAGTTTCAAATTAAAACATGTGGGAGTTACCTAGACATGATCCAGTTGACTTGGTAGATCCAAAAATAACTTGTATGACTAATAAAAATGCGGTTTGATTTTTTAAAAAAAATCAAGATAATGTTATTATTATTATTGATACTGTGACATATCGAATTGACTCGGGCTACATAACTTAACTCACCAAACTTGTCATCCAGGTTATGGACTCTTCTAGTTTTAAAAACTATGTTTTTTTAAATTATTTTTTCGTTCCAATGTGACCTAGTCAATTTGACAATTTCTAAATTTATTCGGATGATCGATAAAAACATGAATTAACTTTAAAAAATATTTCAAGATGATATTTTTTTTAATATTAAGACGACAACATATTAGATTTACTTGAACTTAACAACTTAATTTTCCAAACCCATAACCAGGGTCATAGACTCAGCTAGATTTAATAACTGTTTTTTTTATTAACTATTTTTACTTAACTATATGATAACAAAAATATGATCTTACAAAATTAAGTACCAACCAAATACTAAGACATTTGTTTATGATTATGATAACCTTAAAGAAAAAAAAAACCAAAATAAATTATGAAAGTTAATTCAAAATAAACTAAGCGTTAAAAATAAAAATAAAAAAAATTAGAAGAAAAACAAAAAAAAAGGTGTTTGCACTGTTCATATGATCAGTGCATTAGGTATTTACCCTTTAATTCATATGAATCCCTAAATTCTATTCTTTCAGTGTTGCTAGTAATAACTGCAATAACCATAAATATCCAGCTTTGCAATTCCTTTTCATTTTTTTTCTTCTTCTTTTGAGACCCGGACACCTTCCTTGGGCCCACCTAAGTTTGGAAATACTTGAAAATTAAAAAAATAAAAATAAAAATAAACTTGTAGCTATGAAAGGGAAATTAAACGTAAACTTCGTTAAACAGTCAATGCACTAACCACCATAATTATATGGCATATACTGCATTTCCAAGAAGATAAAAATAAAAAATAAAAAAATCAACCGGCAAATTATGCCAAACCTCAAGTTCTTGGCGAGGAGCCAAGCTTAAAATGAATCCATCAGCTTCTGCCATACTTTGACAAGCCGGCCAATTTGAAATGCCTTCAAATTTATTGCCCTCTCTGAATTTTATTCACCCAAGTAGAGAGGGTAAAAAAAAAAAAAAATTAGCCTAAAAATAAGGCAAAGGAATAGACTACAGGGAAGGATCTTAAACTCCTGGTTTATAAACTAAGTTAAACAGTCAAAATCTTCTTTGAGGGAGGGGGCGTTTCTTAGTAGTAGGTTCCTCCTACCTATTGTCTTCATCAGAAATACTTAGCTGAATTTGTTCTCGCCTTTCTCTCCATTTCACTCCCCACACCTTGGCCTCTGCCACAGCACGGTCCCGATCTAAATCCTTGTCTAATATCATTTTTGAGTGACTTGGGGAGAAGTCAATCTCTGGCCATTTGGCACAGTCATTCTTTACCTTCTTTGATTCATTTTTACGAGAGAACAAGTAATCCATGGCTTGCACCAATTCACTCGAGGAAGGGCGTGAATTGGCATTTTCACCGAGACACATTGATGCCACTTCTATAACCTTCTTTAAGACAGACATTGAGTACTTCCCTTTAAGCATTGGATCTGCTAATCTTGAAAAGTTGTGGTCTTTCATCAAGGGAAGTGCCTATATTCAAAACGAAATTTTGAATTAGAAAATCGATATAATGAAAGATGATTAGAAAAATGTACCGATAATCCATTATGAGGAGAACCAAAAAACATTCTCATACCATATCTAAAGACACTAAAGAAAAATAAGCAGGATGATGCAGACATCTAATGTTAATCAAGCATAGTGACTTGATTCAGCTAGTGTCTAATCCTCGCAAAATTAACAAGCATACATACTGGTTTTGGCAAACTGACAGATATGTAGAATTATAGGATGTGAATTACCCAGTTAACAAGATATTCTTGATGACCGTTAACCTCGTCCAGTGCTCTATGTCCAGTGATGAGCTCTAACAAAACAATTCCATAACTGTAGATATCAGTCTTTATGGTCAACCTTCCAGATGATGCATATTCAGGAGCACAGTAACCATAGGTACCCATGACCCTGGTGGAGACATAGGACTTATCACCAACTGGGCCAAATTTAGCAAGTCCAAAATCCGAGAGTTTTGGGTTAAAACCATCCTCCAATAATATGTTAGACGCTTTCAAGTCCCTGTATATGACGGGGGGATTTGCAGAATGCAGAGAATCCAATCCTCTGGCTGCACCCGCTGCTATCTTCATTCTTGTATTCCAGTCAAGAGGCTCCATATGCGGTGTCACATCTGCACATATAACATATAACATGTCATGACTTCATGCTAAATTATTAAAGACTTGGAAACGGCAGCAGATGTTCCGTGGCATCTCTATTTATGCAAGGTATTACATGCTATCTTTACTGCACTATTTATGGGAAATATGAGTTGCACAACATGAAGCGTACAGAAAATATCTTTTCATGCTGTTTCACTGGCTTTCGTATGCTTGTCTTTCTTATTTCTAGAAGGAAGAAGAGAAAACCAAAGCAAACCAGATATAATGGACAGTAAAATGAAGCAGAATCATCACCCTTTAGATTCACTGTACAAAGTTCACTGACAAACATGAAATGTTGTGACATGAATTCCAACTTGTTTACTCTTGTAACTTTCAAAATTATAAATTTCCCTTGGTTAGATAAAGAGATATCTTCATGTATTTAACCTTGTTGCAAGATAGACACTAACCAACAACAATTTCATTTTTTCAGATCAGGTAATTTAATCACTCAAATGGATTCTACTGTGAATTTTGTGTTTCAAATGAGAAATTTGTAGGTCCTTCCATGAAAGAAGTTCCATCATAAGCCGTCTTGAATTGTTTTCCATTGAAAGTCTGGGTACTCTAGGGTGCTTCAAATGACGTTATAGTAAAACCATATATTATGTTATAAGGAAGGAAGCAGAGAGATTGAAGATATACCAAAAAGGTGATCTTCCAAGGATCCCAAAGGCATGTATTCATATACAAGAAGACGATGGTCTCCTTCGGCACAAAAACCAATCAAGTTGACAAGGTTAGGGTGATGCAGTAGGGAGAGCATGAGAACCTCCACCAGAAACTCCTTGTCGCCTTGGATACCTGATGGATCTAGCTGTTTAACAGCTACAACCTGCTACAACCGTATTAGGTGTGATCCAGGAAAAAAGAGACTAGTAAAAACAAATTCAAAAGAATTAACACGAGAAAAAATATTGGGAGCAAATGAGAAAAGAAACTAAAATAGCCTCTGTTTGTACCAGAATGGGGGAAGAAAATCAAAAGTATTTTGAGCAAATCGAATTTACCTGACCAGTGCTTTCTAATTTTCCTTTAAATACAGCACCAAATCCACCTCTTCCAATTAAAGATTCAGACCTAAAATTGTTTGTTGCAAATGAAAGTTCTTCATAGGTGAATGTCGCAGAGAAATGAGCACTGGGTCCATCTTTTACAACAGCTGATTTAAATCTTGAATCAACACTCTTTTTTGATACTGTTCCCAATCTTTGTTCTGTGTCGATTTTAGTAAAAAAAGATCAAACTTTTGAAGGGAACATGTTAGAAAGAAAAAGCGCGCTGTGCGAAATTCCAGAGGAGCAAATTATGTGTTTAACCATCTCAACCTACAGCAGATTACCAATAAGCGGTGGCTCTTTGAAAGCACCCTACAGAAGCAATGTGAATCAAGTACATTCCAATCCTAATTTTACTTTTATTCCACTCTTAAAAGATATTTCCAGTCTCCATAACAAAACGTGCATGTATCCTGTGTAAAATATTTGCCAAAATAGATTTCCTAGAAAAAGGCATGCACTAAGATTTGAGGAAAAATCCCACAGCTGAAATTACTGATTAAAGTTGTAAAGCACCTGCCAAACTAACAGCTTTAGAGAAGGAAGAGCTTCAGTGCTAAACCAAATCAATAAAGGAATTCTCATTATAAGTTTATTGTATCTCTTGTAAATCACTTCAAAAGATTTCATTGAAGATTTTCCGATGAATAAGAGAAAAGTTTCTATAAGATGCAAACAAATGTAAGAGAAGAAAAGAGACATATATCGAAGCAAAAACAATTTCCTGGTATATGCAGGCTCTTCTGGTCATTGGAAGAGAAATGTATTAAAAAAACACTAACACTTGTTACAATGGTTGCTGAACTAGCGTTGTTCATGTATATCAAACAATCTACTTAACATATTACAAAGGCATGGTATTTCTCTATAAATTTTTTTGCCTCTACAGATAAGATAGTAAGGCAAGTTTTCAACATCATGGAAGAATCCGTGCTCCCTTTATCAGATTAACAAGTTCAGTTGATGTGCTAAAGTAGAACCAACGGATAATTTCACTTCTTATAGAAATTTCTGGTCAGCAGATAACATTGCCTTGAAAAATGACAAATATTTTTCAATTGTGAAATTGAAACTTGCAATTATGTGATCCATGTTATCATGCATTTGATTTAGAAATATTTATCATTCTCTTGCCTTCAGATATAGCATTTACATAAATTTCAGACAATCTGGAAAGCACATAAAAAGGACACCGCAATGTTGTGCATGATCACACTGTAACGACAGTGAATCAATTAGTACTCTAGATGAATCAAAATTCAAATTATCACAACAATTATAATTATATTTAGCAGCTAGACAATAAAGAGCACTCAGGAGTAAAACACGGTTGAAAGAGGAAGTTGCTACTACATTCAATAACATAAATCACTTGCTGAAATGATGGCTAGATTTCTAGCAAAAATGATGGGTTTTACAGTCTAAAGAATTGGTAGACTAAGGCAAACTAAGATAACATAAAAGAGATAACTCTTAAAACTATCAAATTCTCAGAGATCCACTCATCCCAAATCCGCATTGTGTTTGTGAAACAATTTCCATGCATAATCAAGATGGGGTTTGAAATTTGGTTATTCCCATAACCATGATGCATGCCCATCAAATCAAGAACCGTAAAACTATGTAATCAAAAAAATTCTAGACACGAAAAAAAACAAAATGTAAGAAAAAGAAACACCATTTAGAGATTACATCGTAGAATACATGGTTATCAGACAAAACTCACCATAAGATGGCTGTTTCTTGATATGATCGCTTTTCACCTTCTTGCTTTTAGAAAACCCGAAACAAGGGCAAAAACCCATTTCCAGAAAAACAAAACCACAATGTGATTTTCTAATAATTAGTGAACTTGACAATGGCTTATATTCTAAAAGAAATGCAGAAAATGAGAGTTCGTTCCGTTGGGAAATATAAGCCAAAAAGAAAAGAACGAGGAGGTCTTTTTTGGGGGGTTCAGGTTCAGATTATTAATTCTACACGCTTTCCTAGAAAAAAACATAAATTAAAATATAAATATTTTTTAAAAGAAAATAAAAAACAGCAACACCCTAAAGTACAACCGTACACGGTTGTTGTTTTCAATAGAATCTAGGTGTTGTCTTTAACTTCGCTGTGACGTCAGAGAATTGGAAGTGACCATTTCGTAACATTAATAAATTATGTGAAATAATTTTGGCAGGTTTCGTGGATAATTTGTATTGAATGAGTATCATAATTTTCAATTCTGCCATGGTTGAAAATTCCATACACTGGTTTTTTTTTTTCTATGTAACTGTTAATTTGATGTCTTAAAAATAAATCTACATCACCATTGGGTTGCTGAACTTCAACATGCTTAATCACGCAGGCATATATGAATTTTTTCCTCCAAAAAATAAGTTTGTTTTTTAAAATACACAAAAAAAAGTGATGGATGTGTTTTTTTTTTACTTATGTCTAATAATTTAACTGGTTAAATTTTAAAATGATTATAAAATTTTCTAATTATTGATATGCTTTTTTTTTATGATATACCAAAACCCAAAATGTTTATGTAACAAGTTATTTAGTTTGTGGATAATGATTAATCAAGATGTCCAGGTAAACAATTTTCTTCTCCTTATCTCCGAAAGCATCAAATTAATGATAAAAACTTAAGTGCAAGCAAAAACAATTCAAATCGAGAGATTTAAAGACTCTCTGATTATACAGTCAATAACTTTACGAGAAAGATAATAAATAACTTAAAAAACCTTAAATTCCAAGAATAGATGGTGTTTGTTATTGTATTTTAGGATGATTAATGCTCTAACATATATGCAAGCTATTAAGAATTAAAAAAAAAGGTTTAAACCCTTATTTGGATGGTTTAGGGGGTATTTATATCCCTTGAACCTTGTTAATTTCAGGCAAATAAATGATGGACAAATCCCTTGCTTTTAGTGGCATTAATGAGGGACACATATCCCTTACATATCATTAATAATATGGTAAGTGTGGTAGCCCTTAAGAGACCTTTTATATATTTATAATTGTAGGGAGATCGTTACCCCTGACATGAATAATTTATATAATTGTTCTAGAGGTAGGATTCACTAGATATTTAAGACCTGGGATGTAACCAAATATAGAAAATAAAAAAAGTATGAAGGTTTATCCAATCCATAACACTTTTAGTTTAGAAGATTGTTTAGGATCTGACATATTACTTGGGTTCAATTGATTACTAAACCCAAGTATTTTAGGTTTAGCATCTCTATGAGCCCACGTTTCCTTGGATTCAGTTGTCGGCTAAACCCAAGTATATTTGTTCTAGCATCACGCCAGGCCCAAGTTCCCTTAGGTTTAGCAGACAGTTTGTAAAACCCAAAAGTAAATAGTATTAGGTCGGCCTATGCTAAGAAAGAATTAAAGGAAACAAACTAGTCTGCTCTAGGTGGAAATTATGGGATGAAAACCAGGCTATCCTAGGTAGGAATTGGGGAAGGAGTAAGCCAACCCTAGGTTATCCAAAAAGAGAATAGGAACAATGTTAACCAGCCCTCAAACACCCCACCTCATTTATAAGTGATATAAATACAAGGGGGGAAAAAGAGATGACTTTTCCTCCTTCAAAAGTCGGCAACAGCCATAGTTGCAGTAACCCACCCCTTTCCAAGGGAAAACTGAACCAAACCAACTTGCATTCACTTCCTTGAGTGTTTGATCGAAGGGAGAGTTAGAGAAAAGAAGAATAGTTGAAAACATAGAAGAAAAAAAGAGCCTAGAAGGCCAGCTGGAATAACAAGAGAAGGAGAGAAGAAAATTGTGAGGAAGAGAAGAAGAAATAACCAAACCTTCCTAAAATTGTTTGAAAACAGTGAGGTAAGGGTGATATCATTTCCTTGGTTAGTTATCACTTGATGATTTGGATAAGGTAAGGGGGAGAGAAATTCAAATAAAAGGTTTAGGGTTCTTACATCTTTAACTCAAAAATTAACAGTTAGATGAGAAGATTAGAGTAGAATAAAGAATCAAAGGACACAAGTATAGATTTCACAAAAGAAATATGAACAAATATGAATGATTTTTAATGTAAAAACCTAAAGGGAGGCTGACCAAATTAAAGGGCTGGACATAATGCAAATTAATGTGATAAAATGCTTTGAATTATGACCTTGTTAGAGTCTTAGAACATGCTTGAGCTAAAACAAAATTGTGCATATATGTCATTGAAGAATTTGTGTGACTGTGGATCAAAGGTATGAATACATGTTATAGCACGTTAATAGGAACATAAATGTGTTAGACTTGATAAAATGCATGTGAAAGATTGAATGAGAGGGAAAGCTATGTTTCGGCCAAGAAATCATGAATAAACCTTACATGATGAACACCTTTAGAATGGCAAGAGATAGTGTCACACCCGGACATCGCGACGACCGATTAAAATTTTTTTGGAAAAGAAAAGGAATAGATATTTGGCATCTTGTTCTAGGAGGGAAAGGTCTAGTTCAAGGAGTCGTCACCTAATATTATGGTCATTAGGAACCCTAATCGGTCAATAGAGATTCTATGATACAAAACTGGTTACGTGAAAAGGAAGATACTATCACCCCTTAAGCGTCCTACCTGAGGCAGGCTGCATTGCTGATTTTATTTTATATTGATAAGAATTTGTTCTCCTCTTTTTTTTTTTTTCATATCATGTTCCTGACTTTGGTGTCAGTGAACAATACCTACAAATATTTCCAACTCTAGCGTTGGTAAATATTGGACAATCACAAAAAAATATGGTATTTCTAACTCTAGCGCCAATGAATAAATCCACAAAATTTGTATTAAAAGAAAAAAAAAACTATTTTTATTTTTTTATGTTTTTTTGTTATTTGTGTAGTTCGGTCTCAAATGTTTTAGAAGAAAAAAAATGAGAGAGAAAAAAAACCATTGTTGCATGCATACGTGAGTAATTCACGCATGCATGCACCAGTTTGCAAAACAGGGAAAGAAGAGGAACTTACCTGGTCGCTGCAAGCCGAGGACAATGGCAATCAAGGCGTGAGGTTGCTGGCTAAAAAGAAACTCTCTCCTCTGCTTCTTCTCGTCTTGTGCTACCCCCTATTCTCCTTTACATTTCTGTCTGTGTTCGTCCCCTTTGTTTGTCTTATGGTTCCTTCTCCTTTGTTCGTTCTCGTCCCCTTCCTCTGGTTTTTTTTACATGTTCTCCTTCGCATCCCCTGTCCTTACTAAGAAGAGAAGGTTGTTACAGCTATGGCTGGTGTATACTCATGGTGCATAGATAAACTGTGACTGTTGGTGATGGCTGCGTGCTGGTGCAGGACGCAGAGAAGAGCTGACTATTTGGAATGTGAAGCAAAGCTCCTAATGTTGTTATGGCTCACGGTTTGGCTGGTCTTAAGAGAAGTTGTTGGACTATGGGGGAGAATCTAATGGTGATGGGAAGAAGCCAAAAGAGGGAAGGAGAGGAATGAGGCTTTGGCTTTCTAAATGTTATCAGGCGGGGCTGAGAGAGAGGCGGGTTGAGATTGAGGGTATGGGGGTTCTCTTCTGCTGGGTCTATGAGATGAGGGAGATGAAAGGTGGTCTTTTGAAAGGATGCGGATGTGAGGTAACAGAGAGGAATTCAAGTTCTTGGTTAGAGAAAGATGTAGCTTGTGACTAGGAAAACATGGCAAAGATCAGGGGGGGAGCCTGTAGGGATAATAGGCTTTAGGTTTTCTTCTTCTCCTTTTTTTTATTTGGCATTCTCCCTCCTCTTTATTAATGTCTCCCCCAGGGTTTCTTATAATGGCCTCCTTCTCTTGCTGTCAAAATCTCTATTTTTAGGCTAATTAAGAGTCTTTGAAATACTCAATTTGTTCCTTTTTTATCTGATTTTTAAAGTTGGATAAATCTCTCAGAATTTATGTTGAAAATTGATTCTGCTGCTGTCACAATTTTGCTATAATATCAACTCTATTGCAATTTAGACTTTGATTCTGACTTAGTTTCGTACAATATTCGACTATCCCAACTATATTTTTTTCATTCATGACATATTGAAACCTTGATCTGCACCTTTCTAAGATCTTAAGTCCCATCATTTTATGTCAAACTCTCAGCTATATTGGGATGCTCGACATTGTTAGTTTCTGAAAAAGATCAGGAGACCCATTTCGACCAACCTGATTGCATTCGGATTCTATCCTTCAAAAAGATTTTATCTGACTTGGAGTCACTCATGAAAGTTGTAGTCCTGGATGTATAAATGAATTTGGGTTTTTCAATCGCCTTATTTCGATATCAGAATCCTAAGATATTCCAGTTTGAATATCTAGTGTGAAAGTAGAGAATCTCGTTGCGAAGGATTCTGGTCCGAGTTTGCATATCTAATTCAAGGTCCAAATGAGATCAAATTTTTTCCTATAATACCTCGCTGAAAAGCTTAACATGTGTACTTTGATTTATATTCAACCCGCATTCTCATTCTGGAACTCTAACTTGGCGAAAAACCTGTCACGAGAAACTATGTCCAAAACATAAAATGCAGAATTTCTTATCTTTAGCAATTAATTTACAAATCTCTTCAACATGCCAAACTCATAAAAATAACTCCAAAATCCAAATAATTAAAAACCAACAGGCTAAAATTGGGTTATAACAGTTGCCTCCTTTTTACAATGCTTATGGTGCAAAGGCATTGGAAAATTCAATTTCTTTTGACTATGCATAGTAAGTTTTGTAAAGAAAAATAAGCATTAAAACCCTTCCTCTTTTCTTTTGATTGATTTTTTTGTTTTTTGTTTTTTTTTTGAAAAAAAAGGTCCAATTATTCCAAATAACCTGTCCGATAGTAAAATGCAAGGAATGTCGCAAGTGGTCTAATTATTTTGGTGACCTGCCCAATGATGAAATGCAAGGAATCTCGCAATTGATCTAATTGTTCCAGGCAACCTGCCCGATGGTGAATAAAA
>Ga0325403_1006556_pt1 | contig 11085 bp, 7 predicted proteins | sample PopdelMetagenome_19_FD_205665 | JGI IMG/M metagenome (GOLD analysis project Ga0325403, IMG submission 205665) | Populus deltoides microbial communities from Bellville, Georgia, United States - Xylem-PdKOR-R4 | ecosystem: Host-associated > Plants > Phyllosphere > Stem > Wood/Secondary xylem...
TAAAATTAATTAATCATTCAATTTTAAAAAGAAGGTTATGTGTGCTTTATATTGTAGGAAAATAGAATGGTTTGAACTTAAAAGTGATTTCACATGGAAATCATTCCTTCAAAGGAGCAACCACAGCATGCTGAGAGGGAATTCAGAAAGATCCCTTCATCAATGGATGACTTTTGTAGTGGTCCACACGTTCTCTTCTTGATTCCAGGATGACTTTTTGTAGGTGCCAGCACATGCCATGGGACCTAGTCTCCATTTCTACATTTAGGAAAAAAAATTAAATTATTTTTGCAATAATGATTCTTCATAGTAAACTCCAACGGGCTTAATAGTAATGTAAGGCTCGTTCGATCTAGAGTTTAGAATAAACTGGGTTGAAAACATCAATTTATTAATTTTTATTTTGTCAAAACATTGTTTTAATTTTTTTCCCACCGATTTAACCTAAACTTGCCCCACCGAAAAACTATGGATGTCGTTATGATGGAGGAAAAATACACGTATGGGTTGGCAATCTTGATGGTGGTATTTATTTCATTAAAGAGGATGTTCTTTGAGCTGTCTTTCACAATTGCAGTCCCTTGATTGATCATAAAGCTAGCACAACAAACATTTTCAGAGTTGTTCAACTTTATATTGCAAGGTTGTTTGATTAAATACCTAATTGAAAACCACAACCTTAACTAACCTTTTCAAGTACAATATCTCACTTCAAAACATTAGTTTTCTCTTAAACTCTTCGTTGATGAAGGTATTTCCAAGTAGGAAAATCTTACGTTGTTACTGCTAAATAATTATAATATAAAATTGATAGATTTTCTTTTGAGAAAGAAACACACAATCCAGACTCATAGAAACAGCATACTTCATTTTTCTTTTCTTATGTTATCCAGTTGACAAGGTTTAAACACACCAAGAATTCTGCATGAATATATTTTGGTTCCCTTTATTTTATTTTCAATAATCTATAACAATTCTTTATGACCTGTGAACCCATACTGTATGTTACAACAGCTCATTTGCCCCTCAATCATGACTTATATGATAATTTCTAGTGACAATGTGCTATCTGTTTTACACAACCATCCAAGCTGGAAGCAAGATGAGGATATAAATTCTGAGGCAGAATGTTGACCAGCACCACCCTGATTGCTTAATTGATGGACATGATTGACAGTGTCACTCTTTATCCAGGTTCAAGGACTAATGCTGCTGTGAATCTAGAATAATATAAAAGTTCTGCACCGTCACCTTTTTTATGGTTGATGTATGTGAGGACAGGAGGCAAGTGAGCTGACTGAAAATGTGGGGAGGATGGCAGCTAATTGTATCCTAGTCGACCCTCCTTTCTACCACGAAAATGAATTGGTAACTTTTGTTGTCTGTCAACTTGAACATTCTCTTGATGAAGATCACCTCGAGTCACAATTCTCAGAGGGTGTGCTTCTGTGTTGAATACCCATTCATCCAGAGAGATGACGGATGTAGGTGAAAATAGGAGGTACAGATACTTGAGTGTCTCGGCAAGGAAGAAACTCTGCATCATGTTGTCTTTGATACCTGAGTTCACCTGCGCGAATAGACAAGAATAATTGAGTTCAAAACTTTATAATGCTTTGCTTTTAGGTTCTAATTAAGGGTTATTCATTAAAATAAATCCATGCACGGGATTTTAAAATGGATATGAATAGGACTCGTACATTTAACAAAACCACAAACTTCTGAGGCAACTAAACAGCACAAAGCATGGGAAAAACCAGTGGTATTTAGGAGTTGCGGTTCTGGTTCATTCTATTTCTCGAACATGCAATAAAGTAGTAGAGGATTCAAGTCATACCTTCCTGAAAAGACACAACAGAATACATGGACTGGACTAGGGTCATTATGCGTGTGCATGCATGAAGGTGTTTGTTATATAACATTAAGACTACAATCTTTGGGTTAGAGAAATCTTACATCCTTAAGACCAACATATCCAGTCTCTAAGCGGGAGTTCTTTTCGAATGCTTGAAAAATATTCCAACCCCATTCTTGGTATGTCTTGTTTCCAGTGATACGCCACAGGTAAAAGAGTGACTCAACTGTCTCAGGCCTCAAAATGTTCCATGAAGTGCCGACATTCATGTCCTGCAATTTCATCATCTTTCAGTATCAAGCATACAACAAGTGAATATCTTCCATTTTTCCAATCTAGAAGAGAGTATCAAACCTGTCCAGGGTGAAAGTAATAGTTCTCTCCAGCCAGTTTTGTAGGTGTCAACTGGTAGAAATTATAACAAGTCCATGCAAGCTACAGTTCAAAGCCAAAAATTAAATTAGATGTAGCCACCGAAATCTGAAGCTAATAAACATGTGGACCACGAACAGAATAACTATGCACCAGTCAATTAAGTAGATTAGGAAGCCATGAAACTGGACCAGCATATTCAAGTTCTCAGCCGCATTTTTTTTTGCCTATATGCTTCTTTAAATGCTTTTGCTTGTATGATGGACCTCAACTTTTGCCAGGCAAGCAAGCTTTCTGCAGATGCATCCTTGAGGTTACCTAATACCAATCGTAGTAACAATAAGGATAATGATGGTGGAGACCGTGCTATTTTTCTCGCTTCTCTTTGTTACTGCATTTTCTTGAAAAAAACATGACTCTACCTCAATAAAGCATATTTTCATTGTGGTTTCAACACTTGAACTCTTTCATACTTACCAAATAACCTACTCCACACACATCCAAGCATTTCCCAGTCACTTCATCTAAATTCCCATGTCACTTCTGCCGCACAAAATTCTGTCTTCCTTCAGCCATCTTCTATCTATCTCAACAATTCTATGTTTGACACCTTCTCGTTGATCTAGAAGTAGAAGAAATGTAAAATTACCATAATTCTAGTATTCCCTTATGTGACAGCCAGTATTATCGATCCCAGCATCCCAACTATTTGTGAAAACAAAGCAGTTTTCAAGACCAGTTGGCAACAATAAGTATCCATTTTTCCTTAAAAACAAAATCTCTAAATTCAACAAAAAATATTTAAATTTTATCTTTTTTGAACCAAGGAAATACATTCGGAGAATTGCAAGCACAGTGACAGAAGCAGCAGTCTACTGACACGTGGCATTACAAACTTCATTCATATTCCTGTACTATCAATACAAAATCCATAGTGGTCAGGAGCCTTCAAAGGCTGATGGGTTGGGGGATGATGGAAAGAAGAGATAGCAAACACAATGAGATTTCCTTAGATTTCAGAAGATCAAGGTATCCCTCATCAATTAAACTTAAACTTTGTACCACCATAAATTCTGCTTCTTATAAACTTCTCAAAAGATGCAGAACTCATTTGAAAATTCAGTGATTATTGGCTCATTCAGATCTTCTTATCTCACAAACTGTCAATATTCTAAATTCATTTTTTTAAGAGTTTGAACACACCACAAAGTCAGTTGAATCCAAGAAACTCCTTTTTATATACTCTGTCTTAATACAATTAGCTTGGTGTATTGCAGTGTAGACTAATACTAATTGACTAGAAAACAAGCACATTAGTGCAAATGACAATGATAACAAAATCAATAAATATAAAGGCTATTTCTTAATTAATACCTCTTCTGCAAGTGATAAAACCTCTTCGGCTTCACCAGAGCCATAACCTTTAGATCCTAAAGCCAACATGCCAGGAGCAAAGCATGCCAATTCATCCATCTACAGTGATGAAGAAGTTAAGCTCTTGAAAGACCACACAACAACTTAGTCATCAAATAGTTAGGAGATTTCCTCAAATTGTTTGACTACCTTGTCAGATAAAAAATTTCCATTCTTCTCGCAAATGTATGTGAAGGATGATGGGGTTGTTTTCCGAACCAAGCTTTGGAGACCTTTCATCGATGTCTCCCACATCTCTCTGTTTGCAGTATTCATTAACACAGATTTTGTCAATGTAGAGATTCATTTGAGAGTTCTCAAAATGCAAATTGTCATGTAATCTTTACAAAATAGATGAGGGAAATAATAATCAAAGCTCATCTTTATCATAATGGTTCAGTGACCAATTGAAGAAATTGATCACAGCATCCTATGTCAATATTTAACATTGATTTTCCAAGATCACAAGCCAATGCCATAAATTTTTCATCAAAGAAATCAACATTATAGGGAACTGAAACTTTGTGCTACTCGCTTCTACAAGCTTTGCAAAAATAATATTACGAGACGAGAGACAAAGGTATAGGTGTCTTCATGGTGGCACAAACAATATATTAGTCAAGTAACCTATCATTTTATCATTTAGCAACCAAATATAACACTAAGAAATGCAACATTTCTCCCACAGGTTATAGATTAGCAGTTAGGAATTTTTATCATCATATATTTACACCATGATTTTTGGAATTTTGCCAATCCTAGCACACAGCTCACAAAATTACAAGCATTTTAAGTGAAATTGCATAATCAATGCGTATCATTTAAAATTGGGAATATAGACTACCTGTAGTGCTTTACAGCTTCTGTTTTGTTCCCTTGTATCCACACCTTGAGTAAATACTCATAAAAGCTGCAAAAAAAATAGCATCGTGTCATTTATGCTTGTATTAAGAGGCCATAGATGACATCGTGGAGTTGTTTTATGCTAAAAGAACCATTCAATCTAGAAAGTTAAGCTGTTAGAAAGGTTTAAGAATGTCCATAACTATCCCTCTCAAGGGCGGGTCATCAAGCCCAATAATCAACACAACATAAGGAATTAACCATTTGGGTGGTTTCATAAACTGCCTAGTAAATCAAACATTTGATCAAATAGCCTGCAATACCAAGTACAATGTTACAGCACTTTCTACGAGATCAAACTTTTGAAGTAGATTGTTGCCAGCAAGAAACATAAAACCTAGGAATGAACACTATAGAACATTTTATGTGAGATAAAAAAAAAGGATCACAAGCACTATTTCATAAATGAATCCTGTATCATTTGATCATGGTATCTTAGTAGCGGATTCAAGTAGCACAATATATGGCTTCTTTAACATACATGACGAGATCAACATCTTCTTCGAAATTCATGTTACTCAGGTTTAATTGTCTGGTGATACGTGACAGAATGGTGGTTACAAGATGATTTTTTGATCACTGCCCTCTTAAAAATGATATAGCTAGCTTAACATACTACTTTTTTTTTAGCATCAATAGATGTTATAAAAAGGAACATATTCAGTAAAATCAGTTTACAATGTTTCTGCAGCTAATTGCATCTTAAATACAACAATACGCATCAATACCTATCCCCCATGGCACCAAATGTTATTGTTGAGTAAGCAGCTGTTCCAGAGCGAGGATTAATATATATGGGAAGTAAACCATCAGCTGGAAAGGTTTTCTGAAGCTCTTTTACGACTTTCTCTACCTGAAATATCAGTTCACAGAAAAACTTACAGAAAGCATATAACAAAACACTCTAGTTCCACATCTATTATTATTACCATGCTTTCTTTGGGAATCACATATCATATTTGGAATTGCCAAAACTAGTCTCAACTAAACAAACATGACTCGAAAAAAAAAAAAGATTCAAAAGTGAAACTTCCAGACATACACAACCATGAGAGTGCAAATACCTTCTCCTGATATTTTGGGTCTTTTGTTCTTTGAGATAAAGCAATGAATTCAAGCTGCTCTGTTCCAGAATCTGCCAGGATACTGTTTCCCTATAAAACACATAACCATTAGAGTCAAAATGAGTTGAGTATGTCTTGAATTATCAAGCTCATGAAGCAGGCTTCTCAGTGCATTGTATGAACAGATTACAAAGCGAGGAATAATCTGGGAGCATTAAAAAAGCCAATGAACAACAAAAATTACCCCAGTCCACCCAAAGTTGTGTGCACCCCCACGCGCTAAATTAATTCTGTTGTAGGGAATTCCTGAAGGAGAATTCCATGCAGGCAGCAATCTATCTGCAATATCTTTAGCCTTTTCAAGAAAAATTTTGTCGCCAGAAAGATCATAAGTACTGAGCAGCCCTCCAACAACCCTGAACACAGCAAAAGTAGACAAAAGAGTTAAGAAGCAACACAGGTAGAATGTAGTCTTGCAAAAAATGTAAGGCAACTGAAAATTAAAGATTAAAACTTGTAATGCCACCTTATGGTTGTCTCAAAGACACTAGCCTCATAATCCTTGTTGAAATCCAATGAGTTCGCAACCCACCTGCAATTAAGTAACATAACAGCCAGCTTACGTACAACCATTTCTAAATCTAGAAATAAAACAATTTAAAAAATTACCAAATTATAAACCACAGTGATTTCCAATCAACTTTCAAGAAATAGAAACTTACTCTTTGGCTCTTTGAAACTGCTCATGAAGACCCATTATAAATAATGTATCAAGAGAATCCACTAGAGTTGCTCCAAGACCACCAAAGCTATCAACTCCATTCTTTGTTTGTGGCTGTTTAGAATCAGAATTGACTCATTGGTTGCAAAATTGACTCACCACACCTCAACCCCCAACCCCATTTCTCATAACAGACAGAAAGGTGAACACAAACATTCTTTAGGAAACTGCACTCGTACCCTAAATATCATAAAAATAAAGCCCTAGATACTAAAAGTCTTGAACTCGATCAAGAAATCATAATACAAAGCACTAAAAACCCAGTAAGTTTCTGCGATTAAAAAACAAAAAAGAAAAGAAAGAAAGCAGACCTGAAGTTCATCATGGCCCCAAGCATACTTCTCATAAGAAGTCCAAGCATGAAGCATAGCTTCCTTGACTTTCTCTCTTCTTTCAACACTAACAGGATCATCATCATCATCATCTTTGCTAATGTCTGCACTGTCCAGACCTGCTGACCATTGAACCTTTACATTAAAATCTTCAAGCTGCAATTTTAGCTGTGCCAATTCTTCATTCAATCTCAAAACCTCTTCTTGGTGGTCTCTGGTAAGATTTTGACGGTCAGAAACAAGCAAAACTAGAGAGATAAATCCAAAAATGACAAGAACAAGTTGTTGGGGTTTTTTGAAGTAGTATTTTAGATTAAAAACTGATAAAGAAGTGGAATTTGAAGAAGATTTTTTTCCCATTTTGGATTAAAATTTAAGAAACAAACCCAAATTTTAGGGGAGAGAGGCTCCTGGGATAGTTTTCCTTTCTTAATATATTTAATTCATGTGCTAAAGTCTACGTAAGGTCAGCTCAAAACTGAAGTCATTGGACGATGTTGTTAATGACTTGTCTTGGTCTTTTGGTCAAACATCATATTACTCTCCTAACGATCCACTAGATGTCAAGTAGGTCTCTCTACTATTAATTTAATGAACCGGGTTCCCAAAGTATTATACGTTCCTTGATCTCGTCTATCTTCTTTAAGATTTACATCTAAATTGCATATATTATGCAATACAATGAAGTAAATTCGAGGCTTTAGGTGCATTAGAATATATATTAAAATAAGTTTAGTTTTGTGAGTTAACTTGATGATTTGTTAATTTAGAATTTGTTTTAATTAGTAAATTTAATGATTCATTTACTCGAGATTTAATATTAATCAAATTTTAAGATAAATTAAATAAGAGTTAAGCCGATCAATTTAAATGGCCAACTTGTAACCCAGTCAAAATCTTATTTGACTTTAAAAAAATTCAAAACAATATTATTTTTTAAAAAATATATTAAAACAACATCGTTCTAAATTAATAATTTTGAATCAGGTCACATGTTATATTGAATCAAGTCATATATTATACCGCTAAACCTAAATTACAAGTGAGATTTAGTTATAAGAAAAAGATATAAAAATACAACTTCAACTAAGTTTACATTAGTTATAAAGTTCGAACCATATAGCACGATAGTGAACAATTCATGTCAATCTTGCTATAAAAGAGAAGATGATCGCACACAAGCATATTCGCAACACATGGACTATTTTGAGTCATTAACCTTTTGAATATCTAGATTTGATATGAAAGATTAGATCTTTGCAGCATACCAGGATTGGATTTTGACGAAGATTAGGTCTCTAGCTTCTCTATCATTGTAAGGCAGCAACCTGAAACACATTTTGGTGTCTCTAGAATGGGGAAGGTTATAACTTCATTGAGAAACTTGATTGAGGAATGTATGGTATACTAAACCCAGTGGAGGAAATGGATAGTTTGAGGACTACATTGAAGATTTGCGTATAGGTTGAGAACCAATATGAGTTTTTCTTATAGTTGTTGTCTTAATTTGAAATGGTAGCTCTTCTCTCCTTTTCTTGCCTTAATGATGTAATAAATTCAGGCAACGTTATTACTTAGGTCGAAAGATACAGGGGGTTGTTGTTGGCCGGCTTTATGGGTAACAAGAAACATATTTTTGTTCCCATCAGAGTGCTTGAAAGTCACTCATCCATTGCATTTCTATGGCAGTTGGTGGTTAGCTGCAAACACCAGAAAATTGATTATATGTAATAGTCCTCTTCTTGTACTTGAAGGACTGAACAAGTTTAGTCAAAGTGCCAGAAGCGGTTTATTAGGAAGTAAACATACTTGAAACAGTAATGAAGGTTCTCAATGTTTGCTGAACCTGGCAGGAGCTTGAAAGGCATGGGATCTCTGATTCATTTATATTGTGCACCAAATGCTAGATGCCCTACTGCTTGTCATGGTAAAGTTCAATTCTAACAAGCAGAAATCTATTCTAAGTTTCAGTTACCATCCTTTAGCCCTCCTCTGAATGAGAAAGCTTCCTTTTCAGGATCTCATTCTCCTTTCTCAGCTTCATAATCTTCTGTTTTAGTGTTTCAACAAGTCGACTGGAAGCCAAATCTTGCTGCTGTTCAACCCGCTTTGTTTTGCTAATCAGCACTGCAATTCACCAGATACAGATAAACCATTCGCATCATGGCATGCCAAAGGAACCTCAGTTACTCGGAAGAAACATATTTTGAGCAAGAAAACAAGTACGAAGTTATTCAGAACCATTTAAATGTATTAGGCACAGAAAGATAAGACACTTACATTCCTTTTCCAAACCCTGGAGTTTCTTATTCAACTCATTTTTCTCTTCTTGTTCAACCATGAGGCAATCCTTCAGATCCTGAAGCTCAAGATGATCTGTCACAGAATGATCAGCAAAGTTTACTATTCCTTTGGTATAATAAAATCCAACTACCAAGTTCAAGAATTCTTGACAAATTATGAACCTCACATTTTGATTCCACCTCGAAAGCTACACGGTCCAACCTGTTTGCTAGAGTTTGCATATGAGCTTTATGCGCTGCTAAATCTTGGCGGAGGTGAGTCACAGTTGCTTCATTTGTTTCCTTCCCAAGTAGAAACCCTCTAACATGCATAATCATCACGCAGAAAAGAACAGTCATCTCGGAGGAAAGTAATTGAATCATCCCTCAGAATTAGACAAGCTACCTGATTTGGTCCTCTAATTCTCCAACCTTAGTCGTGTAGTCTTTCTTAAGCAATTCCACTGCCTTTTCATGCTCCTGCCCACATATTTTAACATCTTAATCCTGGTATACAATGTTCATCATGCAATCAGATAGTGTATGTTCTACATGACACCATTTCCATCCCTTCACAAATTATCATCCCCAAAGAAATTGAGCTCCAAGTAACCCCAGTTATGAGTACCCTATCAACCATGACATAGTAGATTCCATTGATGGGTTCCATTCTCATACAAAATTATCCGGGAAACTCATTCGGGATTGAATTATACATTTCACAACAAATTGTCATCTCTTGAAGAAATTAAGCTCCAAATTACTTGAGTTATGAGTAACGCTATTCATCTCGAAATAGCCACTCTGAACGAGTTTCTAGAAAATATGAACCATCACGTCGGGGATTCAACTGGCAGGTCCCATTCCCACATGAAATTACTCGAGAAATCCATCCAAGATTGAATTATCCATTTCACAACAAATTATCATCTCTCAAAGAAATTGAACTCCAAATTACTCTCTAGTTATAAGCAACGCTATTCATCTCAAAATAGCCACATTGAACTAATTCCCTCAATAATATCAACCATCATAGGTGGATTCAACTGATGGATCCCATTCCCACATCACACCACCCATCACGGGTTGACATTATTCAAGAAACTCATTCAGGATTGAATCACACATCGTATGGTAATGTAATGCTTCAACATGGCACTTTGATCTACTCACAATCAACAGGAGACTCGAGGCATCAATAATCATGAAATTAACTTACATCCTCTTTATTAATCAGCTCATCTCTCAATCTTTTTAGCTCCTCATTCAAGCTTACACATTTCGTACGGCGCTCAAGCTGTACTCACATAAATTCAAGCGATAAAAAAGTTAATTAATTTTTTATTTTTATCAATCAATTCTGCTTTAAATTTGTAGTGATTAAAAACTAAGCAACATATCAAAAAACTTGCTTTAATAATTAACAAAATTGCACGTACCTCTTCAGCTAGATTGTTCAAAGATCCTGTGTACAGCTTCCTAAGTCTCTCATTTTCTGCAGATAATAATAATAATAATAATAATAATAATAATAATAATACTCAACAAATAAAAAAAGCGATTAAGAGAGTGATTAAGCAGTAATTAAGAAAAGAAGAAAGGAAAAAAGGCGATTGAGAGAGAGATTAAGCAGTAATTAAGAAGAGGAAAACCTTGATTAAGAGATTTGCAAGTGAACTCGAGTGCTTCTGTTTTCTTAATCTCTGCATTCAAATTTGATCTCAGAGTTTGAATTTCCGTGATACCGTTCTTGAAATCCTTCAGAAAAATAAATAAATCAATAAATAAATTTTCATTTCGATTTTCTCGTGCTTTCTCAGCAACCAAACAGAAAGGAGATTCTTTAGTGCCTCGTAAATGTGATCGAAGGAAGAGAGAAGCGAATTGATTTCTTCGTTGATCGTTGCCGCCATTTTCACGCTTTTTTTTTTCAAAATAAAATAAAATAAAGAAAAAAGAAAATAAATCTCCGTCTAATAAATAGTTAGTAATACTGTGTGTATATATAATTATACATACGGGCCTTTCGTAATTTAAATGGGTTGGGCTTTATTTTTTGGCAAGGTTTCTTTATCTGGGCCTT
>Ga0325403_1006559_pt1 | contig 11084 bp, 8 predicted proteins | sample PopdelMetagenome_19_FD_205665 | JGI IMG/M metagenome (GOLD analysis project Ga0325403, IMG submission 205665) | Populus deltoides microbial communities from Bellville, Georgia, United States - Xylem-PdKOR-R4 | ecosystem: Host-associated > Plants > Phyllosphere > Stem > Wood/Secondary xylem...
TATTGAATTTCTTATAATTATTTGTGGATATTTCAAAAATTATAGAAAAATATATAAAGAACATAAATTAATACTATAAATTATTTTATCAACAATAATAAGTCAAATAAAAATAAATATCATAATAAATTTCAAAATACTGTTAAACTTACATCAATATAGATAAGTTACAATTTAACAAATATATTCTATCATAGAAATGGTGGTTGGGATGGTGGTGGAAACAAACCAAAACAATGCTGACCATTATAAGGTGGGATCAGTATATAGGGGTCGAGATTTAGGTCGATATACTGGATTAGATAAGAGATACGTAAGTATTATCATCTATGGAGTCACATGTGATGGCATAGATGAAGTCATGGGTGCCGACATACATTGGTCCATATTCGATGCTCAAGCTTTGTATCCCATGTTACTAAGAAATTTTTTTGATAGAAGTCATCTCATGCTATAGTGATAAAATATGACCATTTCTTTTTTTTATTTGCTCTTTCAATGCGTGAACTGATGAACTTGAAGGTGTTGACTTATCATATAGGATTGTGATGAAACACTCGTATTAACCATGGATTTTGGCATACCAAGTGCACAATATATCTATATTTTGTAACTGCTTTTATAACCACAAACCAAGTTGCTCCATCAAATGAAGGATGAATTTCCCGATCAGTTTTATATCTTAAAATCATCTTTTTTTTTTAATTCTCCTACATTAAAATTAAATATAATAATAAATTCATTTTAATTTTAAATAATAATTAAATTATATAAAAAATACTTACAACAACTTTTTTAGACTTGTTATCTATGAAGATTTCAGCTGCTTGGCACTTTGATGTAACACCGAAAACACATCATCCAATAGATGTTCTTTTCACCTGTCTTTTTCTTACTATCAACCAAAAAACATTATTAGAAAATATAAATATAAAATTTTAAAGTCCATTGTAACAAATAAAAAAAATTATCATGTCAGCTCGATATGATGTAAATGGCACTATACCTTCAGAATGAATGCTTAATTTACCATTTGTTTCAGTTAGCCGATTATTCCTTGCAGATTTTGATCTCCTTTGAAATTCAGAGGTTGACTAAATATCTTTAATCATTTTATTCCAATCGTCATTATTTATCCAAATTGGACTTTTATTAATAAAATCCATAATATTTATGGTATTTTTGTCTGACATGGCTCTATTACGAGCTCGAGTCAACTGCTTGTTCAAAGCAATTCTAGTCTTGTCTTCCTAAATCTTACAAATAATTAGTTCATCATCCTCAGAAAATGTATATTTTTTTCTACCAAAAAAACCTCAACATAATTGCTAACTAACCTCTATAATTACAAAGCATAGACAACTAGTAGCCAAAAAAATAAACATAAAATATTGTTAAAATAATAACTTCTTAACTACATCATAAAATGGAATTTAATTTGTCTTATATTCTTATTATTATAATATTTTTTTAAATAAAAAAAATATATAAGTTGGTTTGACACAATGAACCAAGGTCATTAAAATGAAAAATTACGCAAACTAGGAACTTTATTAATACACCATCGCTTAACATTCAGCCTTACACCAAACAAAAGTCTCGGATGAAAAATGCTTGCTAAGAACAAAAGAAAAATCATGAACCAAAAGAATGGCATTGATTCACGATCATGCAATCTAATTACAAGTAATGATGCCCTGTACGAATTTCAAATTCAAACAATTACATAACTTTCATGGTAACTTAACTCGTATCTTTGTGAAGGAATGCCATCAACAATTGCTACATGTATTAATAAGAAACGCATCACCAAAACAAAAGGCAATCATGTTTTAAACCTCTGTAGTAAATGGGGACAAATAATGAAAGTTCAAACCTACTGTTTCTTGAATCTTAAGTCTTAAGTCTTATGTTTCTTTATGGCTTTACAATAGCCTATTTTCATTATATATAGATTTTTGCATCCTCGTGCCAAAATAGTTACCTATTACATATATCCAGTCCTACAATGCTAGTTGATTTCATTAACACGTAATTATATCTAAAATTAAAATACAAATGTGTAATCCCATACCTTAAACTCTTTAAAGAGTTCATCCTTATAAGGTGAGTCAACTCTTTCCTATTTATGTCATGCCCCTTTAAAATTTGACTTCAAAATAAATTCGATCTCACACTCACACGATGAGTTATTGAAGCTTAAAAAATGACAAAGATTCATTAAAATAATGAAGCTTAAAAAATAATTATAAAGCACAATAACTTTATAAATTTCAACTTACTCTGTTGTTCCATATAAATGAAGCTTTTTTTTTTGTAATTGGATTTTTATGTGTGTCAAAACCCTCCTTTTGAACTCTTTGCTCATGATGCAATGAAGAAAATGTTGAATCGTGGATTGATGGGATGTCATCTGAATCCTCTGAATCTCTAACATTACAATTGTCTTCCTCATCACCTAATCCTTTTGCATTAACATTATCTCCATTATCTTCATCATTATCACCTTTATCACTATCTACTCTTTCATAATGTTCTCCTCTATCTTCCTCAACTCTCTCACATCTCTTAACAACCTTCCCCTCCAATCATAATAACCCTCATCAACATTACATCCTCCAAAAATATATGGGTGATCTCGAAGGAAACCTTTTTGAGTTTGAAGTAAATCTTGAAAGTGAAAACCCTCGTACGATTAATAATCATCCCTTCTCTTATAATCTTGTTGAGTATGATGTGTACTCAAAGTAGGATTATAGCAATCATGCAACTCATGATGAATAGGTTGATGAGAAATGGATGCTTGGCTATTCAGCCTGGATGAAGGGTCATTTGATCTAGATGAAGTGGTCCTATTACTCTTGGAATCTAATATAGAACCACGTCGAGGCATGCTAGATACCTAAAATAGAATAAAAAATTAACATCAATAATAAACATTATAGAATAAATATAACTGAATTATTTTTAATTATTGAATATGAACTAATTAAAACAATAAGAAAATAAAAAGGAACAAAATAATTATTTTTAATTAATACCATTAATACAAACACAACTTACATCACTTAAAAATAAGTCCAAATACAATAAATAAAAGATAAATTTTACAGTAAATCATCATCATCATCATCATGCTGCTCATTATTATCATCACTCATAACCATATCATCATTAACATCATCATCAAATTCTTCTTCTGAAACCCTTTCAGCTTCTACCAAATTTACATGTAACTGAAGCAATTCATAATGGTTGATTTCTGTATAATATGATGCTTCAACAAATATATTTGGATCATTAAGTGTCTGGGTAAGAAGGACACAACATGGTTGAGAAATATCATCTGACTAAGCGACATCAAATGATTTCATATTGTTATCATCTTCAATAAATTCACTCATGTCAATGTTATAGTGACTTCTAGTAGTTGTCTTAATAACTATCCACCATTCAGAAGATTTATTATCAGGTGAATATGTATAGTAGACTTGTTGACATTGTTGCGCTAGCACAAAATCTTCATTTCCATATAGTCGAGAAGTATGCTTGATTTCAACCAAACCATTTGAACGATGCATTCTAATTCCTCTTCTTATATTATACGAATGACATTTAAACATGAATACCTTGCACTTACTCCCTAAATATTTGTTCCAAGGCTAGGTTGTATAGCAATCCCTTTCCCTTAAAAGAGTTTAAAAGATTTCTCACTGGTGGTTCGTGTGAATTATCGTTGGAGGTCAGACACTTGGACAGCTTATGATTTGCGACAACCTAGCATTGAAACAAATATTCAAAACCAAAAAGAACATTTGATCTTTAGGTAATATTCACATAAACCCTAAAAAACTTTAGATCTATTTAACGGGATTCTTGGGACTCTTGAAAATAATTTAAATTTATCATTTTTTCTACATGTATGTGTTTTAGAAAACTCAACAATATAAAAATACACTTACAACAAAAATCACATCGTATACAGTATAAAAACATTATACCTGAACTTATCCATTTCTAAGATAGATATCATTTTTTTTAAAAAAAATAAAGTAATGTTGGAGTTATATTTTATAAAAATCTTTTAATAGAGTCTTATGTGTGTGTATATATATAATTTTGATATATAAAAAATTATTAATTTATATATTAAATGGGATAAAATATGTTATCTTTAGGTTATAACAATTTAATATATTCATTCCAAGTTCGATTATCCATTAAATATTAAAATATTATTTAATTAAAATTATTAATTTATCACATTTAAAACTAAAAAAACATCTGAAAACAATAAGCATAATTCCAATACATGACCCACACGTCAAGCGATCAAACCCTAGATTCCCAAAAATCGGACGGTCTAGATTCGTGCGTCAAACTTAAGCCACCTGAACCAGTTTGAATTTTGAAAACCTATATAGCTTCCATCCTCTACACACACGTCACTCTTTGAATAAATATCCACCCTCCACGTAACGAAGCCCACGTTCACCAACGTTCCAGATCTTCCAATTCCCTGAACCTTACCGTACAAGATCTCCTTAAAACCTCTCTCTATAAAATCATTTTAAGAACAGCCTCTTTAATCTCTCTCTGTGTCTCTCGAGCTTCGCTATTTTTAAAAATTAACCCAAAATGGTGAGTGTTTATCGTTCATTTCTTTAATTAGATCTAATTGCAATCTCTAGTTATCTTATTGATTTGTTACTGATATTATTTATTGGGTTTTGGTTATTTTTAGGCTTTGCCGAATCAGCAAACTGTTGATTATCCAAGCTTCAAGCTTGTAATTGTTGGTGATGGTGGTACAGGTATAAATTTATCTTCGTCAAAGCTCTGTGCGGTTAAATCTTTCTCGGGTTTTTTTATCTGGTTTTTGTGTTTTGTGCTGATTTGTAGTGATTTTCTTCGGCATTTTGATTTTTTTTTCAAAAGGGAAGTTGGCTTTTTCATTAAAAGATTGAATTTTTCAGTTGTCTGCAATTTGGGGTTTTGATTTTCTCGATATAAAACATGGGTTTTAGTTTTTAGCTTCTGGGTATTTGAGAACATGAATAGAATGTTTGTTTGTGAAGATTGTTATTTTGGGGTTTTGATTTTTAATGTTCATTTTGTTTTGGGTTCTGACTTGTGGCATCTGGGTGGTTTTAAATTGTAGGAAAGACCACATTCGTTAAGAGGCATCTTACCGGAGAGTTCGAGAAGAAATACGAGCGTAAGTTAATATGTATTTTGTTTGTTATTGTTGAATAATCTTATGTTTTAGTTCTTTTTTGTTTATTGATTGGTTGATGTTTTTGTGATGAATACAGCAACTATTGGTGTGGAAGTGCACCCCTTGGATTTCTTCACTAACTGTGGCAAAATTAGATTCTATTGCTGGGATACAGCTGGTCAAGAGAAGTTTGGTGGTCTTCGAGATGGATACTAGTAAGTGATTTATTGTAAGATTTTATCTTTCTTGATATTCTATGTGAAATTTTATGTGCTGATTGCGAGATGTTATTTTATGGAAAACATGAAGAATGCAAAAAATGTTTTTGGATCAATTTCATTTATATGGGGGATTTGTCTACAAGATTACTGCTTGTGTTACATAGATTGTGAGATGTTATTTTATGAAAAACATGAAGAGTGCAAAGGTTGTTTGTGATCAATTTTATTTATATGGGGGATTTGTCTACAAGACTACTGCTTGTGTAATAGTTGTATAGTAGGTTTTAGGATCTTGGTTGTTAACAGATTCTGCGTGATGTCGTAGTCTCACTTTGTTGTTTTGTGAGCAATTGAATATCTGAATACATATCTGTTTACAGCCGTTAGATTTTGGCTGTTTCTTGAGTGAATTGATTATGTTAAATTCAACTGTGATTAATGGACTAGTTTATATGCCTTGAAGGTGTTTTCTGGATTTTAACAACCTTTATCTTTGGATGGTGTACTTTTATATTTCCTGATCCTGACCCATACCCTACTGTAATTTTGTTTCTTGGTATCTAGGAGTCACTAACTGCTTTGCAATTGAATTTATGGTGCAGCATCCATGGTAATTGTGCTATCATCATGTTTGATGTCACTGCTCGGTTGACATACAAGAATGTCCCTACATGGCACAGGGATCTTTGCAGGTGTGTTGAATTCTTTGTTCATGATCTATTAATTTCAATTCTTTTTGTCAAGCTGATTTATTTAAATACATTTGTATCACTTTCTGTTGCATAATCTTCAGGGTCTGTGAAAACATTCCAATTGTTCTTTGTGGAAACAAGGTGGATGTGAAGAACAGGCAGGTGAAGGCAAAGCAGGTTACGTTTCACAGGAAGAAGAACCTGCAATACTATGAGATTTCAGCTAAGAGCAATTATAATTTTGAGAAGCCATTCTTGTACCTTGCCAGAAAACTTGCTGGGTAAAGGATAATCTTTTCAATCAGAATGCTTTAACTCTTGAAATTTCTGTGGACCCCAAGCGATAGTTTTTTGAATTGGTTTGTGACTGCAGGGATCCTAACTTGCATTTTGTTGAGACACCTGCCTTGGCTCCCCCAGAAGTGCCTATTGACCTTGTAGCCCAAGCACAGTAAGTGTTTTGTTTTGTTTAGATTAGCTATTCTTTGTTAGCCTGTTACTCTCTTTAGTCCATGGATCTTTACAAATCTGCATGCATATTCTGTGCATTGTTTATACACACGCATACACAATTACACACAAAAGGGAGAAAAACAGAATTTCTCAAATTTAATGACAATGAATCCATATAGCGCCATCAGTTTTTGTGTGTTTAGCAAGTGTACAAGAGGCTTGTTTGATTCTTTATCTTTAAACAGATGATATAGCAAACCATCCATGCTATTTTTCTGGTCTCTTTCTATTCTGTCATTTTGGTAGATACCACCAGTTTAGTTTTTAACATTTGTTCTTGATGCCTGTAATTTCCACAGGCATGAGGCTGAACTTGCTGCTGCTGCTAGTCAACCTCTTCCAGATGATGACGATGATGCATTTGAATAAAGAATAGAAGGGGCATTGTCATTGTTGGAGTGAGAGGCTTTGATTATATGGTTTCAAGGATATGGATTTATGTCCTTTGACTTGTATGAGTATAAATTGAATGGTTTCAGGTCTATGCCTGACCTGTTTGTTTTGAGTTGCTCATTTCATCATTTTCCAGGGGGTGTCTAGCTTTGTCTTTTCCATCCTCGTACCTACAGTTTTATACTGCTGATTGATGTCTGTAGGATGCTCTTAGTGTTGCTCTATATCCTTAATTTGCAAGCGTTGTGCTGATTAATGAGTAAAATCACGGCCTTTCATTGGGTGCACGCGATGTGATTACGCTGATTCCTTCTTGTCTAGTATGAATTAAAATCTGAATTCACTTTCATTTTATAAACCAAGTAAAATCCAGATGCTAATTGAGTGACTAGGATGTTTGTGGCACTAGTAAAATCCTAGTATGCCGCTGCATTTCATCCTCTTTAATTCCTTGAATCTGCAGCCGCAGAGGATCTGCATGGAGGGGCTATACAATGGGGAAGGGGCATTCCATTATAATTGAGGACAATTGTGTCCGGTCTCGCTTGCTCCATCTGTCTATAATTCTAATGATTAAACGAGTCTCGAATGAATGTCACTTGGCATGCTTTGATTTGTTCTAGTGTTGCTATCGTGCTTTGGTTTTCAATTATATGTGATCTAATCTTAAACAAGAACAGGACACGAGGCAGAGCTGAGCATGATCCTGCTATTTATTAAACCTGGTTCGGAGGCATGGCTTGATTATTAGACCTCCACATTAACTTGGCAAGAATTTGACTGGCTGCCACAGCACCACAAACTCGTAACAAATACTTCACGGAGCAACATTAGCCGTGGAGGTGGGTGTTCTCTCGACCTCTATAACGCTTTTCGAAAGATGAGGGAACTGTGTAAAGTGTGTTTGTGGATCATATAAACAAGAAAAAAACCAGTGCTTATAGATTCAATAAACAAGACAAAACCTGCAAAGTAACTTGGATATATTAAATGAAAAATTTGATAAAAATAATCATAATTTTAGATTTAATCATTGAATTGGAACTCATTTAATCTGGTTTTATAAACCTGATTTTATAGAAAGTCTTGCTGTAATCAACTGAAGTCTGAAAGGCTCACATTACATCTTAGAAAATGTTGTTTTTACCGTTTTAATTATTTTTCTATTTGTTTTTGGATTTTATTTATTTTTCTATTTAATTTTGATTTTTTGTATGATCTTTTTTACCATTATAAAAACAATTGGAGTCTTAATTTTGAAGTAAGATTAGGAATTATTGACTTTAGAAAATATTATAGTATCCTCTGCAATTTTCTCAATTATCTTTGAAACTCTGTCTATATCTTTTCTTTGTATCTACATCAAGGAATTTATTCAAAATATTCAAATTCCCATCAAAATCCAACAAAAGTTGGAATATTCAGGAGTTATAACTAGTTTAGTGTTTTAATAGTTGTTGTTTTTTAAAATGTTTTCTTTTTAGAAATACATTGAAATAATTTTTTTTTTATTTTTAATATCAAGAAATTAAAAGATTAAAAAAGATATAAAAAAATTATTTTTTTTCAAAATACTTTTGAAAGCAAGCTTTTAGTGGCTGGTCAGACATCTGCTTCAACTGTTGAAGACAAAACGTGTATAAAACATAAATCAGCAACATTACCTCGACTTTTGTTGGAAAGCATAGGACGAATCCAAAACAACAGCATAGAGTGGAAACGCCTATGCTGTCCCAAGATGCTTAAGAATACTCGCCAGACAAAATTAAAATGTCAGCTAGCAAGAACACCACAACCGAGCTTGAGTATAAATGTCAACGTCCTCGCCGCCATCTTTCCTTGTTCCAAACCAAGCATTTGCAATCCTATGAAAATGGGTTCATTCTCCTGGAATCGTAGATTCCTCAAGCTGGTGCATCCTGGAGGCTTCGTTGAGATTCATAAGAATCCAATAACAGCTGCCGAGGTCATGAAAAAGTATCCAAGACATTTCGTTACGAGACCTGATGTGTTCAGATTTCCATGGATAATGATTTGTCCTGAGTCCATTTTGAAGCCCGGAAATGTCTTCTTCATTGTTCCATACCATACCGTGTATGGATTGTTACAAACCTCTCTTATGCAGCAACAAGATCATTTTCTTCCACGTTACGACGAAATTTGTCCAGCATGGGCTGAACAAGAAGTTAGGTGGGAAAAATCTGATGGATTAATTCAATTTCCTCAAGAAGGGAACTCCTTAGAGTCTTCGGTTGAGATAAGAAAAGACTTCCATCTACTCGCGGAGAAACAATCTCCTCCAGCATCCCAAGAACGAGCTAAAGTAGATTGCAAGTTTGAAGATGAATATGCTATTTTCCCAAAGGATTTAGATGACTCAAATATTAAGCAATTCCTTGAACAATGCCCTGACGGACAATCATCAGGCAAGGCTCACTTCGAGGTGAAGACTCAGCAGCATTTTGACGATTCTCCAAAGAAACTTCGCTCACCCAAGCATCGTCCAGTAGTCTGCGATTACAGAAATCGCCGAAACAAGTCAAGCTCTTCATTTCCATCACAGAGCACTTTGAGTGATGCTGAATTAGTTGTTCCACTATCAAGACATGATGATGGAGCTTTAAATTGTAGCAGTTCTCAGGAGGAGAAGAGATTGAAATCTTGTTTGAAAAAGAACAACTTCACTAAAGCCCGTAATTTCAGAGTAGTGAAATTTGATCTTCTAGATGAGGATGAGAAAAAGTTGAGACCAAAAGGTCCGAGTTTCAATCAATGTAGCATGTTTAGCTTTTCTTTTCCTTTTTTTTTTTTTTGTCAAAAATTGATTAAAGAATCTTAGTAGAAAAGCAGCAACACAAGTCTATGTATACAAACTCTTAAGGCATCCCTTTCATTGAAACAGTTTACAAGCAGAGAGGACACTGGATCCTACAGGATTGGAAGCTTTCTAGAGTTGAACAATTATGGGGTGGTTTCTATCTTGTTTTTGTTATTGACTGAAGGAGGCATCTGTAAAATCTAGAATGGTTTTGGTAGCAAATGTAATCACACGCTAGGGAATATGCTTGGAGGCAGTGTTCTTCATGTATTCATCGTTTTAGCTGAGATTCTCAGGTGGAAGATTTTAATCTCTTGTGAAATGTGTGGTACACAAATCCTTCGTGCCCGTGTGATCCTTCTTGTATTGCTGGTATCATACTCTGGTCTGCCTATCTTTGTCTACTGAGTTCGTGTTGCTTTTTTTTCTTCTTTTTTTCAGATTTCATTTTGCAGTTAGTTTACTGTTTCCTGCTCTGTGATAGTTGAAGAGGGCACATAGTTTTGTGATGGAATCTAATGAGCTGCCGGATGATTTGTGCTTTTTGGCGGGTTTTGCAACAACCCATGATTGTCTTCACCCTTCTGCTTCCTTTTTCAACATGCCTTTCTTAGGTTATGTGGTGTTTCAGCCATCACTTGTCAGCCTCTTGTAAAACCAACTTTAATAACAAGATTTCCTGATCACTTTCACCAAAAAAGAAGCAGCAGCAATCCCATGCCTTGGAAGAGATCTGTCTAATTTATTCTGAGTTAGTTCTACGCAAGAAGTTGTTCACAACCAACAGTGAATCTGATATGGAGATGCTGTCTTCAACTCTGGATAATTTAGAAATCTGTCAAAAATTAATGAACTTGAGGTGTAATTCAGAACGAAAACCAAAAGTCATCCGCTATGACGGATCAAGTTTCTACAAATTCTTGCTGGCTATGGTAAATAACGAAATATATTGATTTAGACTGTTGCGCAGTTGTCATTGCCATTAATTCTTTCAACTACCAAGGTTATCTGCGTAAAAAGGATTCAGCATCACTACCAAGGTTATCTGCATCAGTACTACTAGCTGCCACATTATGACCAAACAGTTTGCAAAACTACAAGTACCAACAGATCAGACTGCATAAGCATTTACAATTGGAACAAGTCACGAATCACAATGGGAAATAATCTAACCATAGCCGGTGATAATCGGTTTCAAACACAGCAAGCTTAATAAGGCCAATTTCGAG
>Ga0325403_1006563_pt1 | contig 11084 bp, 8 predicted proteins | sample PopdelMetagenome_19_FD_205665 | JGI IMG/M metagenome (GOLD analysis project Ga0325403, IMG submission 205665) | Populus deltoides microbial communities from Bellville, Georgia, United States - Xylem-PdKOR-R4 | ecosystem: Host-associated > Plants > Phyllosphere > Stem > Wood/Secondary xylem...
TTGCGGTAAAATAATCGAGCATCCACGAGATATAGAGAAAGCATAACATATACAAATGCATTTTAGCCAGACTCATCAAATTTTTCATAATACAAAGACCTTCCACATCCAAAAATGAACAATCAAAGTTAATCATAAGAATATAGGAATGTGAATTTGTGAGAAAATCACTCACTTCAGGCCGATTAAGAGCTCTGACAGCTGTTGCAGGATTGAATTCAGGCCCTATAGGCATGCGGATGCTCTGCTCAAAAACTTCCTTCGATGTGAAGGGGTAAGGCAGTGTTCCTGTAAGCAATTTTTCTGCCTGCAAAATCCAAACATGGTGTAGATTATTTAACTACCACAACAAATACCAAAATCTTTGGACCTACAAGGAAAAACAACACAAACGGGCAGCAACCCAAGCTCAAGCTAGCAAACAATCACTTTGATACAAGAACAGGAAAACAGTCTTTCATCTTCACAGCATTTCACAAATGATGATTTTTTTCCTAAACAAGTAGCATTTCAACTTAATCAATATTACAATCTCAAAATAATACTCTCGTTCAATTGAAAGCTTCTTAGCCAGAACTTAAAGGACACTGGTTTTTATATTCAATATCACAATGTGATTTTCAACAGGAGACAGCAGAAAAGGATGCCTGGTGAATCATACAACAAACATCACTAACCTTTTTATCCAACTTCTCTGAGATGATAACATGTTTAAGATGTGCATCCTTCCTTTTCCTCAGAGCCTCATCCCTTTTTCTCTTTGCATTTTCATGCTCTTCCACAACCCATGAAGGCAAACCTTTCTTTTTCTGTACACGAGTCCATTGGCCCCAGCCAGGAAGTTGAACAGGTTTTTCAGGTTCAGGATTTTCCTCGTTCATAATTTCCTCTTTATCTTTGCTGAATTCTTCTTGCACATCATCCCCTGCAAAAGCTTCACGTATAAGCTCTGCTTGGGAAGGAAGCTTGTAAGATGATTTGTGCTCTGACGACAAAATCCCATCCAGCATCTGCCCTTCACTATCCGCATCACTATCCTCCCCAAATTCCTTCAGGGATCCAGAGAAGAGTAAAAATTGTAAGAAGCTGCCAATTATAAGAAGAAAAAAAAGAGTACAGCAGATGAGATCATACCTCTAATTCTATATCTCGATTATGGGTAACAGGTTCAACAACTTTCCGAGACCTTTTGCCACTGGTGTCAACTTCATTTCGACTGCTGCTCATCTGCTAGTTATGTGCAGTTTATTCTCAGGTTACCCAATGCATCCATATGGAAGAACAGATACAAGTTAAAAAAAAAGAAGGCAAACATTACCTTTTTCCATGTGTCTGAATGAAGCATAGAGACTTCATATGTCGTCTTGGGACCTAGGTCTTTAACAAGTTCAGAAATCTGCAAAGAATTATGTTTTTCAGGTTTGCAGCCTCAGCAAAAGAGATACAATTTCAATATAGGCTGGAAAGAAACCAAAATCCATTACCTTCAAAACAGAATCCCGAGGAGTGTTGGCATCTACATCAAGCAAAACAGAATTGACATCGATATTATTTTGCACATCATCTGTTCTGCCTAAACCAACATCAATGTCTTCTTCAGCTTCCAACTCAGCTTCACTATCACTGGAATAACTGCTTGATCTGATCTTATTTTTAGGTTCTATAACCTGCATTTTAGATGCACCAAACACCCTTCGACCACTCACACTGCCTGTTTTTGTAATTTCTGCCCCATCTGCATCCTCCAGCTGCATCAATGACGATTCAAACTCTTGAATAGCAAGCCTACCTTCTTCATCAGCTGCTTCCTTCTTTTTCTTCAATGCCCTTTTCTATACCAAAGCAAATTAAAAAGAAAAATAATGAGAAAAGATAGAAAATTTATTTAAAGGATCCATAGAAAAATCTTAGGGAAGAAGCAAATGACTGGAAGAGTATCATTTTCAAGCAAGGTGTTAAAGTTTCTCCCTGGGAAGAGAGGAGCAAGAGGGGAGGGGGTAGTAAGAAGGCAAGCATCAGTTTAAAGAAGAGAAGCATATAAAAAGCAGACATTACCATGAAAGGTAAAGAAAGGACTCCCGAATCAGGCACTTCATCATCTTCTTCTAATACTCGTCTTGTCTTCTCTCTTGCTTGTGCTAGCAAATTAGGTGCCTTGTCCTCGTCTGAACCACCTGCATTTTCACTATCTTCTTCATCACTGCTGCTACTGTCCTTCATAGAGTTCATTTTCCTAGTCAAAAGAGCATGCTGATGGAGTTGTTCAGCCATAGCAGCTCGAGTACCTTCATCTTGAGCATCCAAACCACGCTTAACAATACGTTGTGCCCATTTCGATTGGTTTTTGTGCCTTAAGGTCATGCGTTCCTGCATCAAATGTGCAAGGATAAGAGTGAGCATTTGAGTTTCATTAATTATCTTTAAAATTTTAGGGACATGAGGAATTTGTTTTTCAGAATTTTTTTGAAATCTATCGAAATTTGGATAGTTTTTTAATTATTTCAATGGTAACTATAAATTTTTTTATAGTTTCATTAATCATGATAAGAGTTTCAAGGACATAAACAGTTTGATTTTCCGAATGTATTTATTAAATATATAGAAAATGATCAATCACCTCTGCACGTTTGAACTCTTGCTTCATTGCCAGTTCTTTGGCTTCTTCTGCATCCATCGGCATTCCTACAGATCCTTTCAATCTTTCTTTCTTCAACAACCGATGGTATGTTTTTGATTTTATCTTCTTGACGCGTTTCATCTTCACCTCATGGCGGAAAAGAAGGCTCCGCATTTTTGCAATATGATTTCGACTGTTTACGTAATCTTCAAGGGATATCTTCCAAGCATCATGAAAAATATCAGTTTTGCAATAAAATAAAGAAAAACTGCAAATCATGCATCAATATACAATTAAGCCTGATGAGACAAACAATTTTCAGGCACCCAGGCACCAAAACTATGACAACCGATTTCTCTAAGCTAAAAATTAAACAAAAATTGTCCAGATCACCCAATCCCTACTCTTAGCACCACCTCTTTTTTCCCCTACTGTTCCCATATGCAACTGTTATCTTGAGAATCTCTTTGCTGATCGAGAAAAAATACTCAACCAAATAAATAACATATTTAAAGTATTGGATATTTGCTTTTAAAGACATAGAGAAGATCAACCTGAGTCAGAAATATGTGAATCAAAAAATGGCAAGAAAACTGCAAAAATATGGGTAACAGAAAGAACACAGGAGCATAGGTGACCTGCATATAGAAAATATTAAGACACTAAATTGAATCAAGCAAAGAATATTTATGGCCTCCATACCTTATTTAATTCAAGAAGCCTTGAGCCATCTTCTTTATGAGCTGCCATAACCTTGTCATCATTAAATAATGAAGACATTTTCTTCTCAAACTCAGTTCTAGGCTCAAATTCGGACGCTATTGCCCCTACAGTTGAAAACCCTGAATCTGTATCTTTATCAAAAATAATGGTAGGTGCCTCCCTATTCCTCTTGACCAAAGGCTCCCATCTTGTAATATCTTTCTTTGATTGTTCATAAGCAGCGTTCCTTTCTAACCTGTCTCGATCCTCCTTGGGAAGTGGAGCTTGAAGAAGCTTTCCTTTTTTCTCCACATGACGAGTTATATTTCGAAGCTCTCTATAACCAGGTTTTCCTTGAATGCTTTCAAGAAGGTCTTCAATAGCAATGCGGCCATCACCATCCAGAACATCACGAGTAGGATTATATTCAGATTCTGGATATCCCTCGGATACAACAACTTTGTTTTTCTTCCGGCCTGGGAACAACATAAGATTCGGGGCCATTCAAACCTCTAATTACTAAAACACAAAAGCAGCAGGCAGATATTTTATGAAGGCAAATATATGAGGTGAAAATAGTAATGCTGTAACCTTGACTAAGTTTATATTCCAAATATACAACACAATAAGAATCCATAAATGGATGTAAAAACAAGACACCTACTCAAACACAACTGGAACCCAAAAAATAATTACATGAGCATGAAGAATGTTTTCCTCTCAAATGGTATCCCCTATACATAATTCATGCCTGCATCTCTGAACATGTCTAGATGTAAAAGATGCTTACACACATTTCAGCTTCAAGTACCCTAACTTCATTGGTAAACAAGTAAGCATGCATTGTACATGAAAATAATATCATGTACCCTACTAATCTTGAGAAATGGAAGTGATACCTTGAAAGGCCTGACTTGGCATTCCAGTGATTCCTTGCAACATCCTCAGATGCCGTTCATCATCTTCATCTTCAACATCATCACCAAGTTGATCTAGGTCTCCCTTTTTACCCTTATGGTCAGCAATCTTTTTTTCGCCACCATCAAAGTCATAATCGTCGTCATCCGATTCAACATTCTCATCCTACATTAATTGAAAAAATATTTGAGATACCATCTAAGAAAACCAATGTTGGTAGATAAAAAAAGCCATCATTTTAGCAAAATGAGTAGAGTTAAAAAAAAAAAGTCAATCAGTATAGCAAATTCCGATGCCATCAAGAAATAGAACAACGTCTAATAACACACGAAATCCACTCTTCTAAAGTAAAATCCAGCAGTCGTACTAGCTGTTAATTAAACAGAAAATAATTTCTAGACAAGCTATGCTATGAATAAATATATATATATAGGGAGAGAGAGCTAGAAACCTTAAAATCCTCAGGTAACTTATACTCGTAATTCTCAACGGAATCGAAGCGGCGGTTCTTCTTTGATTCCTCTTCAGGCACTCCTTCCTCGTATTCATAAACGTCGCCGTTAATACCTTCATCTTCTTCACTGCAGGACTGGTCATTAGGATTGATTCGATCGAGCTCTTTCCTAAGAGATTGAGGTAAGCGTGGACCGGTTCGCCTTTTCTCGTCCTCACTCTTGCCGTATTTTTTGCTGAATTTGGACTTTTTGGTAAATTTTTGTGGTCTATCATGTTTCTTACCGTCTCTCGATTTTCTCTTCTTCTCTATCATCTTCATGGCTTTGTATTTCCAAATGCTAGATTAGTTCGGGTAACAGCGGCGGTGCTTGTAAAATCTCCACTCAAAGTTATAAACGCCTGCCTAGTTGGGAATTGGGATGACGCCGTTTTGTAGAGGAAGAAGGCTAGGTTTCTTAAGCGACAAAGGCTCCAAGGTTTTGGCCTTATGGGTTTTATATAAACTACGTCGTTTATCTCCTGGGCATGAGAAGGAATTGTCGAGTATATGCATTTATTGTACCGTAAAGGCACAAACATTTAACTAATCATCTTGTAATTAATCATGATTATTAAAATTAAGAAAGGTTCAATCAATTTTCAAATCAGAATGTATTTTTTCTATTCCATTGAAGAAAAACATGCTATTTAAGCTGTAAAAAGTATAGTTATTACAATTGGACCAGTCCAGTGAATCAATCCAGGATTCGATAATTGAACCAGGATTCGATAATTGAACCGGTTTAGGTAAGGTAAAAGATCGGGATGAGCAAAAACCCGGCAAAACCCAGTTGACTTGCTAGGTTGACCCATGACACAGGTGACCCAGCAAAACCCAGTTGAGACTTGTTTTTTTTTCAAATGTGTTTTTTCTCCTAGCCAGAGACTCCTTTTATATATATATATATAGTTGGTTATTATTTTTTTAATATGGGATATAAAATCCTTCAGTATATATACTTTATGTTCACAAGAAAAAAGTTATGTTTTTTCAATTAGAAATAAATAACCTTTTTAATTTAAATACTTCAACTTAAAAGGATAATAACATATTAACACAGTATTTTTTCAATGTAGAATAAAAAACTTTTGGAAATAATCTTTAAAACTTTATTATTTATAACATTTATAGTCTATATTCACATGGATTGTTTTTTAATTTTTTCATGTGAAATTTTAAAACTTCAATTTTTTTAATTTTTTTCATGTTGATTCCGGTGGACCCGGGTCAACTCGTGTAATCCGGGACCCGGATCCTTGGCCGGGTCAACCCTCGGATTGGGTCAGATAACATTGCGAGTAATCATGAACTAAATCAAACTATTTATATCAAATGCTCTAAATTCAAGTTAATTTTTAATATAAAAGAAAAGGATATCCACATTATATAATATCATGGATTTTTTTAATTGAAAAAAAAATATATGTTTATTCTTACTAAAATAAATTAAGAGTGTGTGTGTATATATATATAAATGAATAAATAAATAAATAAATAAAAGGTTATTAATACTAGTTAAATATTAAAACGAGAAGATAATCTTCTTAATAAAAACAAAAGATCTTGTACATGTAAATATTTCAACCTAATTATCTCTTTTTATCTTATACATTTTTATTTATTTTCTATTATAGGTTAATCCAGGTTAATAAGAACAAATAATTTTTATTTTTATAAATGCATCATAAAAATACAGCTTATTTATATGAAATATAAGAAAAACATTATAAATAAATTACAATAATCTCTTTGAAGTATTATGAAATCAAAAAACAAATTCAAAAATATTTTTTTAAAAAATAGTTAAACTATACTATTTAAAAAATAAAGAGAGAGAGTGGTTGTTATTAAATTTTAAATAAAAAATAATAATGAAAAGTTAAGCTCTATTAGCCCTAACAGGTTAGGCATGCGTCTGGCTAAACTGAAAAGTCTAATTGCTCTTGGTTTATTACCGCTCTATCTTTTTTTAACAAATTATATATCATTTATTGAATAGACAACAAGTCTGGACAATTTCTGATCACCTTTAGTAATTGAAAAATCAAGGTTCGAGTTTTTAAATCTTAAAAACTCATTCTTAACTTCTTTTCACTTTAAAATACCTAAACAAAATCTCATGAGCCTAAATAAACTCATTCTTAACCCCAAAACAACTATATCAATAGAAAAAAATTAAATTAATAAAAAAAACTTAATAAACCATGATTTATTTTTTCATAATGGTTGAAGGGGCAACATCACCTCCATTTAACTCCTCTTGCAATAGACAAACCCATTGAAACTAAAATCAACACTTTTTATGGCTAGAATATATGGCTAGTCAAACTCTCTCTCCTCTCAACCTTTTTCTTTGACCTTTTCTCTCCTTTCTTAGTGTTTAGAGACCAAAACATGAAGAAAAAAAAAATTAAGCTTAGAGATGAGATGTAAAATGCTAAAACAATACGGGTCAAATAATGCTTAAGAGATCAAAGTGAAGTTTTATACACCAAAATTAAAAAAAAAAAAGGCTTGTTTTTTTTGTTAAATTTGGTCCTTGTTCTTATAATATTTTTTAAATTGCAAACTAAAATTTTATTTTGCAATGTCGATCTTTAATTTATCAACGAAATATTTCTTAGCAATTTGCATATGTTGTCGCTACCCGACATGAATATGAGACCTCTGAAATTACAGGGAAAAAAAAAATAAAGTTGTCACCTAGTTTTTAAGAAAACTAAGAATCCTAAAACATGCACTAGTTCTAAAAATTTGAGTAAGGGGTTAGTTGTGTTTAAAGCAAGATAAACATAACCCTTATTGCATCTTTTCTAAAGAAAATGTTACCTTAGTCATGTGTTTTTTCCTAAACATGTTTTATGCATGCCATTAATTGTCTAATTTTTTTATGAGATTACTCACAAGTCATATATTATTGATCAATTTTTTTCTAGCTAATGTTGGACCTTGAATCAAGAGGGCCGCAACTCAATAGTTTTTTATATATCTTTTTTCAATTAAAAGCAACATGTTGAGCCTATGTTAGTCTCTAAAATTAGGAGACTCGTTAATCTAGTTGTTAAAACTAAGTTTAAAAATGCCATTGATTTGATGAAAACTCACTAACACATTTTTGAACTCATTTTAGGGTTAAAAACATCATACTAGATTTACGTTTGTCCCTAAAACTAGGCGACATGTCAACCTAAATATTAAAAACATGTTTAATAAAAATGTTGTCAATTCACTACAAGATTTCACAATTTTACCAACAGAAATATTCCGTCGGTGTGTGATTAACAGTTCGTCGGTGATTTATTTACTGGCATCTTCACCGACGGATTACGTCTGTCGGCTTTCCCTTCGTCGGTGATTCCCCATTCCGTCGCTATATCGGTCGAAAAAACAAAAAAACCATTTGCCGATGGTTTTACAAACGGAATTTGCGCACCAAAAAAAAGTTTCCCGCTTGAAATATACAGACGGATTTTCATACTGTCGATGATATCATGATTTACCGACGGCTATATACCGTCAGTAAATTTATCGGTGAGTGTTTGAAATACCGACCGAATACATCCGTCTGTAAAGTTGTCAGTAATAGTGGCAGCTACTGTTGAATGCTGATGGATTTAGTCCATTGGTAATTCTGTCGGTGAGTGTATGAAATACCGACCGAATATATCCGTATGTAAATGCGTCGGTGAACGTACTGTCAAATGCCAACGGATTCATTCCGTCGGTAATAATATTTTTTTCTAAATTTTTTCAAAAAAAATTATTGAGAAAACATTATATAAAATTAAATAAAAAATGGTAATAAAAACCAATTATGCAAATAAAATTTATATTAAACATCAAAAACAAAAAATCAAAGTTAAATAATATTCATTATAAACTGAATGTGTTTCAAAAAAAATATTAAATGAAATTTTAAAGGTAAATAATGTTTATTACAAATTAATATAAAGGTGGAGCTGGAGGAGGAGGAGGAGATCCTGGAGGAGGAGGCTGGTGGTTATACGGCTAAAAAGAATTAGGCGCACATGTTCCACTCTGTGTTGCCATGTTCATGACCACTTTGTGAAGCTGTTTATAAGCTGCTTTTTGTTGTGTAGACTCCGCTCTTTGTTGTGCATGAGACGCTTTGAGTTGTGTGTACTCCGCTGATAAGTGGTTGTAACTTTCGGTGAGCTGAGCCGTGCGTTGCTGCAAGGCCACAAACTCCTTAGATTGGGAGCTCGATATTGATTGGGAGCTCCCAATGGTTGAAACACTACGGGCCATCCGCAAGTTGTCGGTCGTAGTGTTGGAGAGCCCGTAAACCCGATTTTTATCGGGTCCACCTGACGATCCAACCTCCATCCACAAATCCGGATCGAATTCCGAATGGGTCAAAATATTGTCCCCGTATCTCTCCCTCAACCGATTATTATAGGTCTCCTGAAAATTAAAAAAAAAAGTAATCATCATATTTAATTCAATAAACATAATAACTTACAAAATAAAATGGTTGAACAAACATACCACGAAATATTGAGCATGGTTATCAACGAACTGTTGCGCCCCCTTTTAGCAAGCTTGACTCCGCACGTACGTCTTCATAAACAACTCCATCGGGCTCGGCTCACGTCCAAGAGACGTAGCCTGTAATGAAAAAAGATTTATTAACAACAACTTAATTTAACGATATATTTCATTTAAATTAATATTACCATCCGTTTCACATGTGCAGCAAACGGAACGGAGCCACTAGTGTGTGTTGTCACCGAGCCATGAATTGGCAGATTCCGATTGCCAGCACCGGACTGTGAGCATCGTGTGAACCGCTCAAACGTCACGTGCTCAAGATAGTGCGGCCATATATCTTCCGGGATGTATATCGGTTTGAAATCCCTCCAAACCGTAACATCGTTCAAGCCTTGAAAACTCCTATCTCTTGCGAGTTTTTTTTGCCCTTTTTTGTGCTTCATACCAAAAATCACACAACCTACTTCACGAAATCAAAAATTACATTTCAAAACATAAATTTTTGTTTTAAAAAAATCTTGTATTGTTTTTGATGTTACCTAGTTGCCGCGTGATTTTCCCACACCCTCCTCGCAACAGTGTTATGCTCACTATCCCAGCAGAATTTGTCCTATGTATAAATAAATAATTTTAAATAAAAATAATAATTTATTTACAATTATATTAATAATTTATTAGAAATAAGCTGAAAATTATAAATTAACACCAACCTCAAATTTGTCAAACCATGCATTGATTTGAGGCATCCATTCAGGATGCTTGGATATCTGACTCCATTGAAACAATGGAATCTCTATCGATGATTTAAATGCCGATGATATTACTCGGGTGGCCTCAATGTTTGTGAACATGAAAATAAATGAAATAAATTCAATAGTGATTGTTGTAATTGTTTTTTTTTAAAAAAAACTAAAACCTTAACAAACTTACATTGAAAAGTCGTCCTTCCACTGTGCCTCGTACTTGCGGATAAATTGATTCCGTTATGAAGACACACCGCCTCTAAGCTATGAAGTAGCGCTAGAAGAGGCAACATCGGTTGACGGCGCAGGTGGTGTAGGTGCCTCTTCTTAAGAGACACCTAAGGAAATATCATCCTCGCTGCTAGATGAACTAGTTGTGACCATACATGAGCGACCAACTCTGGTTTTTCTTTTACGCATTTACATAATTTTATACAAATAATTATATAATTAAATTCAAATGTTAAAAAAAATTCGACAACACCTCCCCTATACTGGATACTACCCAAATCCACAAACTTGCACATATTAACAATAGCCACAACCAATTGACCAAATCTATACTAATTATTCCAACATATTCAATTACTAATCCTAAGGTAAATTCAACATTAAGAATTACAATTCAACAAATTATTCAATAATTATACCAATACAACAATAAAATATATTCAATAAATAAAAAAAAAACTCTAGACTAACAAGTAAAATTAATGGAAAAAATTAAACACAAATCATGCAATACTAGAGTAAAATTAACAATTATTCCAAAATATTCAATTACTAATACTTAGGTAAATTCAACATTAAACTCCCCTGCGTCAACATCAACAAGACTATCATCAAAAACACGAAAATTTGAATTTTCTTCCATTTCAATTGAAGGCGCAACTCGATATGGTTCAACCAACTCACTAACTTGAAAGACTTCATTTCGCACACTTGTGTCTTCGTTCTCATCTTGAACAACCTCGACACGACCCCGGGGTTTCGTTTTCAAAATGGACAACCAATCCACTCTTGATCGATCCTTTCTAAATGAAGGGGTGTATGTGTAATAAACTTGTTGACATTGCTTTGCGAAAACAAAGACATC
>Ga0325403_1006565_pt1 | contig 11083 bp, 4 predicted proteins | sample PopdelMetagenome_19_FD_205665 | JGI IMG/M metagenome (GOLD analysis project Ga0325403, IMG submission 205665) | Populus deltoides microbial communities from Bellville, Georgia, United States - Xylem-PdKOR-R4 | ecosystem: Host-associated > Plants > Phyllosphere > Stem > Wood/Secondary xylem...
TGAAATTAAGGATGACTGCCAAATATGGATACCTGTAAAAAACAATCTCACTCAGATCACAGGCAGATCAAGAGAATGAACTATATTGGTTTTTTTCTAATGATATTGTGTTACATATTAGCAGGATATACACAACTGACAGAAAATTACAAAGTAAAACACATCAAGATTTGATTAGTGTTGGAAAAAACTGTTTATGACCACTCCATGTAAGTAGCATGGCATTTGTGGTTAGATAAAACACAATACGGAACATTATCATGTAAGCTTTAGATGCTGAAATCGCTGGTACAATGAATAAAGTCTGTTACCCATATCTCCATTCGAACTTCCCTTCTCCATAAACCCCAAAAGCTTGAAGAGTCATTGCTAGAAGCGCACAGATCAACTTCAGTATCATCTGCACAGTAAATATTCAGCAACTGCCACATGGTTGCAAAAGTCATAGTAAGGGAAAGTTTTAATTACACAAACAGGTACATACATATTGAACAATGCCAATCTTCACAGCATTATAGAAATCAGCACCAAGATTCCAGTCCCTCAGAAAGCAATTTAAAGGAAAAGGATGTTCAACAACTCCATAAGCATGTGAATCCTCCAAAAGAGGCGAGCTGGGAGTGATTAAGGTCTGATTTTCCATGAATTCAATCGTATTTTCTTCTCCACCTTATATCAGCAAAAACTTATCAAAATAAAATAAGGGAATGCAAAAATTTACCACGAATCATGGCTATCAAGGATGTTGAGGAACGAGGTAAAACCCCAAATAGCAGTACCTAAGCAGGCTATCAGATATCTCTCAAAGCAATACAAGGCAAAAGCTTCGTAACAATCCCGAATTGCTTCACAGTTAAATGCAGCACTGGAATCCAACAAAGATAAGAACTGCCCATGAAAACAGTAAAGATAAAAAAAAATCACAGATCATCAACGGAAATTAATAAATAATCACAACATGGATACTTCAATTTTGAGTAACTGCTACCAAACGGATGCCAAGTCAAGGTGCTAGTTTTTTACACCAAGCCAGTGCTAGTCAACAAATGCTTGTAGGATTTGACATTTCAAAGTGTAAAAAATAACAGGCGCTACTCAAAGAGGTCAACAAAGCAGCATTTAGCAGTCCTGACGTTTGAAATAATGAATTTGCTTATTTATGCTAAAACAGTAACACTACCCTTTCTGGGGATATATAAAGTGATGGTTCCCATCCTTCCCAGGATAATAAGATACATCAACCCTACGAGTTATGTTTACAATAAAGAGCAGGCAAAGCAGACTTTAGCACACTTAATTCATTCAATAGTTTTTAGCTTATGCGGGGTAAGTAGGCTAACACTTTCTAAAACTGTCTAGATATCTCTAATACTACAAGGATTAGCAGCAGAGCTTCTAAATTATAAGATTTTCAATAAATAAATAGTGAGCTCAAATACATTACACTCAAAATGCAAGTTACCATTTGCAAATTGAAGAAGGAAACAATGATAGGTTGCTTCTTTCATACCGATTCTAGAGAATAAACAGGAACCATCAGGATGAGTCCAATGAGAAACTTCTGCTCCTGAAATTTAATAATCAAACTCATAGCTATCAATTTAACTATCCTGACCAAATTAACAAGGGAATAGACAACTATGAGTGTATGAGGAAAGAACAAGGTACCAAAAAATCTATAATTTAAAAAGAAATACGAGAACAAACCTCTGGTTGGTTATATGCAGCTAGGTGCTCAAAGATAAGATACATTGAGAGGACAAGAGCAAGAAGCACAAATATGCTTGCAATGAAGATTGGCCAGCTGACATTTACAACAGTCTCAGCTCCCAGATTTAATGCCCAAACTTTCCCTAATCCGCTTGTGGACTCGACCAACTTGAAAAGAAAAAACAAAGAACAACAGGCCCCTCTCCATTCCATGGAGCAGGACAATACAACTGATGCTACTTAACACGTCCGTGTATGTATAGCTCAACCTTTAATGCCTACTTGATTGGAGGCTTTATGTCACCCAAGCATCTGCAGCTAAATACTCTGTAACCATCAACTGTAATATACCTACCGCTCTGCAGATATTTACAGTACTGGAAGGACAAGAACCTTCTGTCTTTTTTTATGTAGTGAATGTCAATCACAACCTAAACCACATACATCATCGTATCAGAAAGAAGCCCAGAAATCACCGAGACTTATCACAGTCAATTTTAGTAAAATGCACAGGAGACCCACATTATGCATATTCAAATGGCTTTCAAAAGTTTTTTAAGTGCTATGGCTTATGCATCAAAGTTAACTTCATTTACATCGCGATTAGCCTACAAAATCATTACATTAAACTAATTACTTTGACAATAAGAAAAGGAACTCGAACATAAAGAAAAGGAAAAAAAATCTCTTCTTCCAGAAAACTAAGTTTCTAATTGGTTTATTCTTAAATCACACAAAACACAAATAAGCGCCAATACGATTAACGAAATCGGAAAATCAACCAAAACCCTAACATACACAACCACGTTAATCGAATAAACACACGTTGTCAGATACAAAAATCAAGAAAGAGAGAGCTCACTTAGCATGTCATTAAGAATTAGGGTTCCAAACCAGGTTGTCGAGATTTTCCCGGGAAAATCTGGGGAACTGGGATAGAAATTTTTCCTTCTTATGTTGGTGGTGGTGTTGTGTCAATGAAGTAAAACTGATTTTTGCGTAGGAGGTTGGGAACTTTGTTTCCTACTAGGATTCAAAGAGGCTACTGTTACCATGGCAGTCAGGTTTTCATATCACGGGTCAGATCAGGAACGTTGATTCAAGGTTAGATGTGGGTCCATCTCTTTAAGAGTTGGTAAGGATTTTGTCTTTTTGGTAGGTGTGGTGATGATATGGGGCTGTGATGCTGGTATTTTGTGACGGGCTGTGGTTTTAGTATGGGATGCTTTGTTTGTCCACGTAAGCATGTGGACGTAGTCGTACGGTAATTGAAATCCATGTCCACGTCAGCTAATAGACTGGTAGGTTTTGGTTGTTGAGATCCATCCAGCCAGTCCAGAGACGGACTGAATATAAAGTATTTTTAAGCCTGTGTTTTTTTTTATTTTAAAAATATTTTTAAAAAAATTAAAAAAAAATTAGTTTTTTAACTTAAAATTAATATTTTTTTAATTTTTTAAATCATTTTGATATGATGATAACAAAAATAATTTTTAAAAAATATTATTTTAATATATTTTTTAATAAAAAATAATCGCAATAATATTTCCATGCATTTAAATTTTAAAATAAAATGTCTATTTTATAATTAAAAAAATAATAATAACTTAATAATTTTACATTTAAAAGTTCGCAGCTACAATTTTTTTTTTTATAATGCATATCCTTCCATGATTGAAAAACTTTTAAAGCTTACATTTAGGGATATTTTAGTTTTTTTATTTTTAATAAATAGTTAAATGACTCTCGTACCATTGAAAGTGAATTTTATATATCTTATATTGAAGGGCATTTTATATTTGCATTTAAGGTTTTTTTGTAATTAAAAGGTTGGTTTATGGGCAAATATATAATTTAATATATACAAAAAATATTTTAAAAGAAGTTGATGATGAGTGTATTCCACGTGTCATCATGCAGACAGCTCCCGGGCTATAACGATTGCTTGTGCAGTGTTGTCCAGTGGTCGCTTTCCACGGCGTCATTGCAATCTTCTTGGAATTTCCTCTTTAGGGAGGTGGCGCGTTTGGACCACGACCGCCGAGTTTAGTGCCGATATTTTTTTTTTTCTTCTTCCCTCTCTCCTCCCTTGAAATTCGAGCTTAGCATTTGAATTTTCTGAATGGTCCACTTAGTTTGGGATATTCGAGTATCGGTTATTGTTTTTTTGATTTATAATTATTATCCTTAAATCTTTATAAAAAAAATTTATTATTTTTTAATTTTATTATTTAGTTTAAATTTTTTAAAAAATTTTGGTTAATTTTTTCCTCCTCTTTTGTAAACTTTCAATTTCATTCTTCAATTAAAAATTTTATTTTGTATTTTTTAAAATTTATTCCTTATTTTTTTGGTGATTTTTTCTTTTAGTTATTATGTGAAATTGATTTTTTTTTCAATTTTATCTTTCAATTCAAAAGTATAAATCTTGACATTTTTTTAAAATTTGATCATCATTATTTTAATTGTTATTTTTTATTTTAAATATTTTTTATTGTTATTTTTATTTTATCATTTTACATTTGATTTGTTGAGATTTAGCCTTCGAGATTTTTTTAGGTTTCGTGCTTTCGATCAAATGGGTTGGATCACGGGTTTTATAAACTAGCATGGGTTCACATTGTTTTTTTTCTTTCTTTTTCTTCATTTTCAGTCTCGTTACTCGACATTGATTATTTAAAAAAAAAGGATTCATGATTTTTTTTGTCTTTATTTTTGTAAGATTATATTGATCTCATGACATAGCCTATGTATTTTTTAAAAATTATTTTTTTTCTTTTTAAATCATTTAGTGTGGTTGACTTTTTGAAAAAAAAATATCATTCAATATTTAATTTGCTAAGAATTGATCTTTGTGGTTTTTCCATACTTGACGCATTTAATCAAATAGCCCAGGATAAAGGTTTACAAAAATTTCATCATTTTACGTTTGATTTGTTTGGAATTGAACTTTAATTATTAATTTTTACTTGCTTTCTATAAACTTATTATGGTTTCACAACCTGACTTATATATTTGGCATACTCACTCGGGTCAGCTTCGGTAATTTTTTTTAATGTTTTGCTCTTCCAATTTTTTATTGGCTGGTATCATAGTTCCATTACCTTTTTTTAATTTTGATATTCATTTTTTTTTTTGCATTCCTCATGTTTTTATTTTTTAAAAATAGGTCCATTTACCTTACTTTTCAATTCTTTTAATTTCCATTTAAATTATACCAACATTTTTTGTTTAGTTGTGTCTACACTCCAACTCGAGTTTTTATTTAAAATTTTTTTTTTAAAACGTGTTTGTATCATCTTTGTGCTGTGTTCTTGAATTGATAAAAAAAATCCTCATTTCTCGATGTAGAGTGGACTCACAAATGAAGTAAATTCACTATTTGATTTTGAAACTGTTTTAGAATGCAATAGCTTTCGTTTTCAATTGTTTTTTAAAAGCATGTTCACCCTGAAAAAAGTATTATATTGATGTTCTTTTATATATATTTTTAATTATTTTGATTTGTCAATGTTAAAAATAAAAAATTTATTAAAATAAATTAAAAAAAAATACATCGCAACTCAATTTTAAATACATATCTAGAAAGCATGAATATCATCTTACAAGTCTATTATACTACTCGTCGGTGTATCATATAGTAACATATTTATTTTTTAAATCCAGAAAGTTTAGAAATATGTTAGATATTGTTTTTTAAAATGTTTTTCTAATTTAAAATATATTAAAATAATATTTTTTATTTTTAAAAAATATTTTTAACACTATCACATCAAACCAATTAAAACACTTTAAAAACATAATTTAAAATAAAAAAATTAAATTATAATAAAAAACATGTTAAACCTCCCCGTCAAACCGCCCTTCTTCATTCAATGGTTAGCAATTAAAAAATGTACTTTGACGTGACATGTAAATGCGTTCTGTTGATTATTTTGACACGATGATTAATATGTTGATTTTTTTTATTACTATATTAATATAAATTTATTATCGAGACATCTTGCACTGGCATCATAGCGTCACATGAACGTGCCCTTGGCTATTAGCGCAAGAGCTAGTGTTTATTTAATATCATGGTATATGATATTTTTAATTAAAAATTTATTAAAATTTATTTTTAAAATATTTTTTATATTAATATATCAAAATTATCAAAAAAAATTTAAAAAATTATTAATTTAATACATTTTCAAATAAAAAAATTCAAAAGATATAAATCAAAACAATGCTAACCTTACACTTAATACCAAAGGAGTAAAGAAACAAATGATTAAAAAAATAAAATTAATAACTATAATATCAAAAAATAATAAATATTACTTCTAAAGATATATCTTTTCTATGCCTCAATACACCACTTCAAAATTATTATAAAAATAAATTTATTTTTGTCTTTATTTTTATTTATTTAACAAAATATATTTATGTTTTTACTGCTTTCCCTCCTTCTTGCCTTTGTAGGGTAATTAAACACTAACTATATAACCATGTTCTTGGCTTTTAGTGTTTGTTTGATAGCATATGGTACTTTTTAATTGAAAATCTAATAAAATAGTATATTTTTTTAATTTTATTTTTATTTTGTACATCAATATATCAAAATTATCCAAAGCACTTAAAAAAATATCAATTTAATATTTTTTTTTAGAAAAAAAACAACTTGAAAAATCATAAATTACCATAATTATAAACATCTTGAAAGTCATAAATTAACATAATGATAAACATACACTTGAAACCAGATGAATAAGGAAACCAACGGTCAAAAAAAAAAAAACACATCAAGATTCACTAGTCTAGAAATCTCCGGATATTGTCGTTAATTAAACGAGAAAGAAGCCAACCAAAAACTTGAGTTGCGTGAAAGGAACTACAATTGACAGCGGGGACTGAGAAAGATACTGAGGGTCCAATTCGGGGGGACAACTTGAATTATATATATTATATATAAAAGGAGCTGCTGCTAATTTATAAAATAAATATATTTAATAGTGTTATAATTATAAAAAAAAAAACTATATAAGTAATAAAAGTCAAAGATATGATGGAGTTAATATTTTATGACTGAAAAAAAAATTGTGTTAGTGATAAAAAATTTAGAGATCGAACAAAATAATTTGTGGCAATCCACAATATTTTATGAGGAAAGATACGGTATTTTCATCACATGGTTTAGTTTTTTTGTTAATAAAAAGTAAAAAAATTACAAAGCTAAATTCTCTACCAACCTAATATTAGAAAAAAACTGACAAAGATAATTTTGGAAGGAAAAAAACCTATAAGAAAAACCGTTATAGCCACTGACAATGTTTTGTAAGGAAAACTACAGTGCTTTCCCCAATAAAATTGACAAAAATAATTTTAAAAAAAATCATAAAAAAACCATCTAGAGAAATATTGTAGCAATCCACAGTGTATTGTGAGAAAAACAACAACGCTTTCCCCCATATGATTTAGTTTTATTATAATTATAATTTTTAACTAACTCAATATTAAAAAAAAATCAACAAAGATAATTTTGAAAAAAATAATGTAGGAAAACACTGCAGCAAATCATAGTGTTTTTAAGAAAAAAATTACAAAGTTAAATTCTCAATCAGCTCACTATTAAAAAAATAAAATCGACAGAGACAATTTTAGAAAAAAATATTAAAAAAAAATAGGGAAAAAAAACTATGTTGGAAACACTGTAACAATTCACAGTATTTTGTGATGAAAACTACAGTACCTTCCTACATGATCTAGCCTTATTTGTAATGACTTGTAATTATAATTTTCAACCAGTTTAATATTAAAAAAATAAAATTGAAAAAGATAATTTTGAAAAAATCACAAGAAAAAAAATCACGTGGAGAGACACTGTAGCAATCCACAATGTTTTGTTAGGGAAGTTACAATGCTTTCCCCACGTGATTAAGCTTTATTACAAAGTTAAATTCTAACCAGTTTAATATTAAAAAAATAAAATCAACAAAGATAATTTTTGAGAAAATCATAAAAAAATAAAAAAACAATGTAAAGAAACATTGTAGCAATCAACAATGTTTTAAAAAAATTACAAAACTAAATTTTCAATCAGCTCAATATTAAAAAAAATACAATTGATAAATTTAATTTTAGAAAATAAAAAAGTAAAATATAAAAACCATGTAGGAAAATACCGTAGCAATCCACAATATTTTAAATAAAAAAAATAAATTTTTAACCAACTCAATATAAAAAAAGTAAAATTGACAAAGATAATCCCGGAAAAAAAAATATAAAAGAAAAGTAATACACTATGAGTGAAAAAAAAAAATATATGATAGATTATTGTTGTAATTCATAGTATAATGGGTGTAGATGAACCGTGGGTGTAGATGAACCGTTATTCCCAAACCCTTTAGCTTCTTTAGCTTTTGTATTAATTAATTAATAATTAATATATATATATATATATATATATATATATATATATATATCCCTCGGAAGATAATTTTCGGTAAGCATCACGACGGCTGGAGCGGAGGAGTGATCTGTTATGCGACGGCTGGAGCGGAGGAGTGATCTGTTATGCAACCGTGAAATGAAATTGGCGAAAATGCATGATTAAAGATGGATGTGGAGTAGCAAGTTAGCAATACGAGAGAATATAAAGAAATTCAGAGACGCCATCCTTGGAAAGGTTCATGGTGGGAGATAAAATAAAAGAAGGATAGCTCAATCGGCTTGGACCAAGGCCTTCCATTTCCACCAAGCAATGAGTTGACAACTGAAAGAAGCAAATAAATACAGCGTAAAATCTGGAAAAGCTCTCTCTTCACACAGTGTAAAGTATTTTTTAATAGTTTTTTTTAAATAATTAATTTTTTTTTATTTTTAACATTACAGTATCAAAACTATTGAAAACCACTAAAAAATCAATTTAATATTTTTTAAAATCAAACATATTTTTAAAACATGATTAAAATTTAATTTTTAAATATAAAAACAAACAACTTGAGTAGCATGATGGAGATCGTGAACAGAAAAGATACAATTGCGTAACTGTAATTAAATATAACCTTTTGTGTTGTTTTTAAGTGTCTATTCATGCTGTGATCTTCGTGGTGCGCAGAAGTGAAATGACATGGAAGCATCTGTGCTTACCTAATTTTTTGTAAGAAAAATGTTTCTGCATAGGAAATAAAATTCGATTCAAACATTCTTTGTGATTGTTCTTTTTGAAAATATACTCTACCCGTTTTGTCTTCTCCTCTCTTTTCATGTGTGCGTGTGTCTATATATATATATATATATATATATTCGTTTCACCCTTCAGAAGCCATTCATCATGACAACATCGATCAGTGTCAATGGGAATGCACAATCCATTGCAGAGCAACGAATCTAGCATGGCCTTAACTAAGGAGAGGGATGGAGTCAAAGGGGAATTAAAGCATGACAGTATATGGATCCCATGGCGAAGTATTGTGGATATGCGTTCATATTTGATGTAGATGATAAAAAGCGACAACAGGTGCCTTTCCTTTCACAGTGACATCACCATTGCTCGAATCACTTCACTCGCTTTAAATGGAATAACACACAAGGTGTCCTCCACATGAACCATTAGAAGCTTGTGTCACAGGCTTTTAAACAGTAGTTGACTTCTTCAAGACTTTGATTAACACGCATAACTCGTATAAATCCTCCCGGGAAGAAGCAGAAAAATCATAACAGATCATGTTGGGTAGCCTTGGAGAGGAAGAGCTCGATCAAATGATCAGAGACTACATTGAATCAGATCAATCAACCTCACCAACTCCAGTGTCCAAACCTGCCCCCAAAAAATCTCAATCAATCTTGCAGGTTTTCTTTCTATAATCTTCTCGTTGTTCTTATCTGCAAAATTATTGCATTTCCGTGTTCTCGACGATGTTAAAATTCTCTCAATGTCTGATCTTTAGTTATTATATATACACGCTTGATTTTTATCAGGATATTCTCTTGGAGGCAACAGATATCGAGACTCAGCTTCTTGACAAGGTCTTGATGTATGTTAGAGGTATGGGAGAACCCAATAGTCTCAAAGAATGGGTGGTCATGAGGTTGCAAGTGGATGGTTATGAAGCTTCTCTATGTAAAACCTCCTGGGTTTCTTCTTTTGGCCACAAAGGTACATTTCTTTGCTCTAATTAAATTAGTACACAGAATGATTAGTGAATATCATTATTATTTGTACTCTTAAAAAATCTGTCTGGGGTTTCAGTTATCCAGTTTACAGGAGATTACGACTACATAGATGTAATGATCATGGACCAGAACTTAAGCAACAAGACAACAAGGCTGATAGTAGACATGGATTTAAGGTCTCAGTTTGAGTTGGCAAGGCCTACACAAACATACAAAGAGCTTATTAACGCCCTTCCTTCAGTCTTTGTTGGCTCTGAAGAGAGGCTTGATAAGATAATCTCTCTTTTATGCTCAGCTGCCAAAGCATCGCTCAAAGAAAATGATCTCCATATTCCTCCATGGAGGAAAGCCGAGTACATGCAGTCAAAATGGTTCTCCAAGAACTGCAACAAGGTCTCGTTCGTGCTCAAACCTGAACTGGGCTCGGATGCGAGTGAAGAGAAAAACAGCGCTACATGTTGTCCCTCCATCTTTTAGCAGAGGAGCAATAACTTCTAGCAAATTATAAAAGCGTAGATAAGAAAGAAACCAGTACTGGTCAATGGTGGGTTCTGGCTTGGTCGAGCCAGTTTTGTTAAACCTCTAGTACATGTTAATCTGGAGTTTTTTTCTATCTTCTAGCAAATTTCAAAATTTAAATCTGGGTCGGTTTTTGAGGCAGACCTCAGTTTTGGATTTTGTACGTTTCTGTAGACCATATAACTATCAAGGGCTTGTCTTCTTCAATTATGAGCGTCGCCAATTTTGTAGGAAGAAGGGGATCATGAACTGGAGCAAATATTGCTAGCCATGTGATCCTGCTATTTTGCTATAAATGTTATTATGGGTGTTGTGAGATTTATGGAACCCACAACTTTTTTATCGAACTTTTATGTCACTGTTACCGCCTGTCTTCCTTTATTGATCAACCACACAAGCTTTCTTCCATTTCTGGAGCGCTGGTGCCAATTACTTGATAGAGAACCAAGCATATTTCTAGTATATTTTATTGGAAACAGTACTCGTAGAAGGAGATTGCCGTGCACACTAACAAATTAACTGAGATTAAATTACTCGTAATTAGAATGTGATATGACTCATCTCGGGACTGAGTCAGATTCAAGAAGTGAAATTGAAAACCTAGAATATTATTGTAGAATTATAAACATGATCTCTACAAGCGTGGATTTTAGTATGCGTACTTTACAATTTCGCATTAGAACTTTACAGAGGTTAT